>PVBE010798778.1_pt1 | contig 256877 bp, 220 predicted proteins | sample 1631181 | NCBI WGS metagenome assembly PVBE01 (sample SAMN08397723, study PRJNA350692) | Marine metagenome, whole genome shotgun sequencing project. | isolation source: water | place: Pacific Ocean | collected 2012-04 | reverse complement strand
TGCGTCCTAACGCTGGATCCTGGGACTCCGGCTCCTCGCCCGTCTCGGGGTCGTACAGGCGCTCCCTGAGGGTCATGGCGTCGTCGTCGCTGAAGTCACGAGGAAGCAGGCCGCGGTAGGAGTATGACAATCGGGAGGGATCGTAGATGAAGAAACGGGTGGTGGCTTGTCCGCGCTGCGGCCCACACAATCCTGGAAGGTACAGTTCGAGGTAGTCGTACATCTCCTGGCGGAAGCGCACGAACGCGAGCCGTTGCTCGATGCCGAATCGGCGGGTGTTCTGTCGGTGGTGACGCTTTGCGTTGGTGGGCTCCAGCTTCTCCTTGATGATCGAAATCGCTGCCTCGAAGCTCTTGAGGTGGCGGTGAATGTCCTGTCTGTGCCCCGACTCCGTGTCGTCGATCTCGTATTCGGGCGTCTTCCACTGATGCTCTGTTGGCTTGTCCGAACTGTGTCCTGTTGCCGAGATGGACAACGGCTGCATGTTGTCTACGCTGCGGAACTCCGCAGAGTACGCCAGCATCTCGGGGTGGTCCTCGGCGAGGAGCCGACAGGTCTCGGTGCAGAGTCTCTGCAAGAAACGGTGTAGCTGTCCGATGTCTGTGGGTTCCTCGCCAATCTGTTGGCGGCACGGGAACGACAAGCGGAACACCTCTGTGTTGATTGTCAGGTCGACGTGGGCGCATGGATTCTCGACCAGCGAGCCAGATCGCTCCATTCCGAAGAGTCGTTCGCCCTCGAGATGGCACAGCCCATAGAGCACCTCAGGCCGCACCCGAACGATGCTCGCCAGGGCTTTTGGAAGGTCTCGCCGGTACTCTTCGGTGAAGGTGAGTTCGAGGGCCTCACGCGCAGACGCCTCGATGTCCTCCGTCCTCGCGCTCGGGCTCGCATCCATGCTGCTACTCTACCGTGAGAGCCTTGGAGCAGGGTGTCCGCCGAGAGTGTACCAACGCTGTTGAACGTCGACTCACTCGACCCGAGGTATCTGAAGGGCGTACCTGTGGTTCGGCCTGTTTCACTTCGCGTCGATCCCGGCGCAGCGGTGTTCCTCCGTGGGCCCAACGGGTGTGGAAAGACGACCGTCCTGTTGGGCATGGTCGGCGCGACGCCCTTTGCGCATGGATCCGTGGAGCTCGACGGGCGACGGCTTTCAGGCATCCCCGCCACCCGGACTGGCATGGGACAGATGGCCATCGTGTTGCAGCGTGAACCGGTCTTCCGAGGCCTGACGGGCCAGCAGCACCTGGAGCTGGCCGCGGAGCTCGGACGGAAGCCAGTCGGGGATGTGCTGGAGGACGAGCTCTTCGGTCCATTGCGAGTCTCCGGCGTGCTCGAGCGGCGCGCCGGTACCTACTCAGGGGGCGAGCAGAGGCTGCTCAGCCTTGCCGCCGCTGCGCTCAGACAGCCGCGAGTCCTCCTGCTCGACGAACCCATGGCTGGGCTGCGAGATTCTCTCCGGCCTGCGCTTCAGGGCTGGCTCGCCCGGATGCGCTCGGAAGGGGCGGCGTTGGTGTTGGTCGAGCATGAGAGCTTCGAGCTCGATGGCGCTGGTGAGATTCAGTTGGAAGCAGCAGATCTCGACAATGAGTAGTTGTCGAGGTCGACGTGAGAGTCGGGTGCGATGTCGCCGATGCGGCGATGCTCGATGATGACAGCCCCTGAACCTGTCGCCTCCGTCACCGCTCTCAGCGCCTCGACGAAGGGGGCGACTGCGCTCGCGTGGAGGTTCGCCAGTGGCTCGTCGAACAACAGGAGCCTCGCGTGGTCCGCCATCAGGACCCGGGCATTGTCCACGACCCGCCGCTGGCCCGTGGACAGTTCGCTGCCCGCGACGCTCCCGAGATCGGGGTAGCCGAGCCGCTCCAGCATGGCGTCGGGGCCGCGGGTGTCTGCGTTGGGATCGATTCCCAACACGGACCTCAAGTAGTCGCCTGCCGTCGCTCGGAGCGCGAGCTGGATGTTCTCTCGCGCGTTCAACGAGTCGACGACTCGAGCACGCTGGTTGCCTCGGACGATCCCGAGGCGACGGGCCGCTGCGCGTGAACAGGGCCGGCGTGGGTCCCCGTCGATCCGTATCGCTCCCGCCAGGGGAGCCATCCCCAGAGCCAAGGTGTCGAGCAGCGTCGACTTTCCGGCGCCGTTGCGACCAGTCACCAGCACCCGGATCTGGCTCGCGTCCACCCGGAACGACAGGGGCCGGATGAGGGGGCGGTCGTAGCCGATGACGAGGTCGTCGACCGCCAGGAGCGGTTCAGTCATCTTTCGCTCCCCCTTCGGGGAAGAAGGGTGCTCTGTCGCCGGCGATACCCTCCGGGCGCCACAGCACGAACCCGATCAACGTCAGTCCGATTAGGAGGCAACGGATCTGGAGCGCGTCCACTGGCGCGAGGCTGGGGAAGGTCCCCTCGAGGATGATGTCGGGCAGCACTAGGAAGGTGGCGGCGACTACGGCGCCTATGGCGTTCATTCCGCCGACGAAAGAGAACGAAAAGACCGCGACGGATTCCTGGACTGCGATGCGCGACGGTTCTGTCGCCCCGTGGAGCAAGACGAATCCTGTGCCGGCGAGCCCAGCCAGGCAGCCGCACATGCACAGCGCGACCGTCTGCAGGAGGACAGGCCGGTGTCCGGCGAGTGCGACGATTCCGTCTTCGCCTTCGCTCAGCGCCTTCCACCGCCGCCCCCACTCCCCGCGACCGAGTGCCCAGAACGCTGCGGCTGCCACACAGGCGATCCCTGTGATGACCGCGAGTCTCCAGCTGGGATCCTGCGCCACAGGGGCCAGGCCGGTGAGCCCCTCGTTCCCGTGGAGCTCGGTGTTGGCGCGCACCACGACGTCCAGAACCAGCAAGTTGATGATGATGAACGGGTCGCCCTTGAGTCTGCTGAGAAGCGGCCCTTGCGCCAGGGCGAGGACGATCGCAGCACCGGTTCCCGCCAGCGTGGCCACGGCGTGACTCCAGCCCGCCTGAAGAGCCATTCCGCAGATGAGCATGGCCACGCCGAAGTGGCAGAGAACGCCGACCACGTAGACGCGGCCCCGCCCGAGCCCGAAGACCACGGCGATCATGAGCACGAAGGCGATGAGCACGTCGCCGATGACGAAGTGGATGTCTGTCACCGCCCCTTCCAGATCAGGCCGACCGCGACAACCAGCATGACCGCCATCGTGGAGACCCATGGCGCTATCCACAGGGCGAAGGCGTAGTGCACGACGCCAATGAGGAAGGGGACGACGACCATTCCGAGGGCGCCGCGGCTCTGTCCGAGCAAGATGCCGGCGAACGCGAGCAGGAGCATCTGCAGCGACTGTCCAGACTGCACGCCGTCGGCGAGGACCAGGATGCCGCCGATCAAGCCAGCGAGCGCCCCGGAGAGGGCCGCGGTCCCCAGCGTGAGCCGGCCGAGCTCGACCCCCCAGAGTCCGGCCAGGGCGCGGTTGTCCGCGGCGGCGCGGTAACGAAGACGAGCTGGTCCTCGAAGCGCGATTGCCAAGCCGCCGGTGATTCCCAGAAGGAGGAGGACGTCGGTCACTCGCAGCGGCGACGTGCCGATCGAAGTCAGAGTCTGAGGAATGGGCAAGGAGCGCTCTGAGACGCCGAACGCGAGGCCGCTGGCCGCGCTCACCACCAGGCTGGCGCCCAACCCTGCGAGGACCTGGGGCATTCGGAGCGAACGCTTCAGCAGTGGGTCGAGGACGACGCGGTGTATGAGCGCGTTGGTCAGGGCTGCGGCTGCTGCGGCCAGGAGCAATCCGACGAGCAGCACCGCTGGAGAGATCGCTGCCAGGCCGCCGCCCAAGCCCTCGTAGCTGGCCCAGACCACGAGCCCGCCGAGCACGACGAGGTCGCCGTGGGCCAGATTGATGTACCCGAGTCGATAGGTCAGTCCGAAGCTCCCGCCGACCGCTGCCAGTACGAGACCTCCTCGGAGGGCTTCAAGCACGGGAGTTCAGGGGTGGGCGACGCTGACGGGCTTGTCGTCTTCGATGGTGAAGCGCATGCGCTCGTAGGAGGCCCCGCCGAAGTCACCTGCTGCGGTGAAGCGGAAGGGTCCCTCCGCGCCCTGGATCTCAGCGGTCTTCAGCCACTCACGTGCGGCGACTGCGTCCCCGTCCGTTGCCTCGTATGCCCTCGCCGCTGCGACTGTGGCGTTGAAGCCGGTGATGACGTAGGCGGGGACTTCTCCGCCCTCTGGCTCGCCATGTGCCTCGACGTAGAGCGCCCGGACCTCGGGGTCGAGGGTCCCGCCCTTGGCGATCACGAAGCGTGCGCCGTTGGCGAACACGCCCGCCTTGTCCGCGAACTCGCCGACGAGGTTGTCGGTGCCGTAGACCGGGGGCGCGGTGCCGTCGCCTTCCGTCCACGCGCGCATCAGGCCAGCGGCCTCGGTGCCGTACACGGCGAGGACCACCGCGCTGGGGGCCGCGTCGGTCATCCGCTGGGCGGCCGCTTGGACCTGTTCGATGGTCGCGCCCTCGGGGAGCTCCTCGATCGACTCCTCCGGGATGGAGACGCCGAGCTCTTCGGCCGCGATGAGGTACGAGTCCTTTAGGCCGGTGCCCCAGGACGTGTTCGCGAAGAGCAGGTGGACGTTCCCCGACTGGCCCTCCGCCTGGATCCAGCCGAGCGCCTCGCGTGCTGCGGCGCCATCTGCGGGGATGGTCCGGAAGAAGCCGGGGCTGATGCCCGACAGCTTGTCCCCGGTCGCCGTGCCGTCGACGACCACGATGTTCTGGGCGGTCATCTCGGGTGCGGTGTGCTCGACGAAGCCGGTGCCCATCAGGCCCGCGAAGAACGTGACGCCGTCCTGGCGCACCGAGCGAAGGAGCAGTTCGTTGGCCTTGCCCTTGTCGGCTTCGAAGTCGAGGGGCTGCAGACGCTCGATCTCAAGGCCGTCAGCGGCGAGCCAGACCTCGGCGAGGGCCTGCCCGTTCGCGACCATCTCTCCATAGGGCGCGTAGTCGCCCGAGAGGATCAACAGGCTGCCGATGCGGGGCTTGGTTGGTTCTGGCTCGGGCGGCGGCTTCAGGAGAACATAGGCCGCGCTGAGCGCCAAGAGAACGGCGACTGCGGCCGCGAGGGCCTTGCGATTCACGTCTTGTCCTCGTCGATCAGTCCCGAGATGTCGAAGACCATGGGCCGCCTGTGTGCGACGGCATCCTCGATCTCAGCGCCCGCGTCGCCCGCCAGCCGCACGCGTTCGTCATGAGCGCGCAGCTCTGCCACCACCGCGGCGCGTGCTTCATCGTCGAAACGACCGCCGAAGGCCGCCTGAAGGAGGCTCTCCAAGGTGACGAGACTGGGGGTCAAGGGTTCAAGCTCCCTGCTTCAAACAGCGCAACATTAGATCGGACCGGTAGTTGTCCGCGCAGGAAACGACGCGTCGCCTCTGCTGGCGTAAGCCCATCCCGGGCCCAGCGGGCTCGCAAGTAACGCATCGCCACGAGGCGCGCGCGACGCTCCCGTTCCTGCGCCGGGACTTGTTGCGCGAGCGTCGCCGCTCGCGTTCCCGGGCGCGTCTCCATCGCCCAGATACGAGTGTCCCAGTAGGGGTAGCGCTCAGCCAGCAGCGCCGTCTCCTCGACATCGGCAGCCGTTTCGCCGGGGAATCCGAGAATGAAGTCGGTGTACAACTCGACGCCCTCGACCTCGGTGAAGAGGGCGTCGTAGACGTCGTGGACCATCGCCGCATCGTAGCCGCGGCGCATAGCGCGGAGCACCGACGACGAGCCGGATTGGGCGGGGCAGTAGATGCGACGGTCGAGAATCCCGGCCCGGATGAAGTCCAGCAGCGCGCGTTGATACAGCTTGAACCATTGGGGGCTGATGGCCTCGGCGCGGAAGCGCAAGGCCGGGAACGTGCGGTGCAGGTGGGACAGGAGGTCCGGCAGGCCTTGGCCCCTGTCGAGACCCCAGGCGCCGACATCCTCGCTGTAGAGATGGATGACGTCGTCGTCGGAGCGTCGGGCTTCCTCGACGTACTCAGCGACCTCTGCGGGATTCAGGCTCGCCACGTTGCCCTGGCTGAGGCGGATCGAGCAGAACGCGCACTGCGATGCGCACCCGCGCGAGATGCGGACGCCCACCGCGGCCTGCATCCGGCTGGTGATGGGAGCCTCGCCGTCCAGGTACGACTCCCTGGCGCCCACGAGGGTCACGCGGTCGTCGACGCCGGCCTCGAAGTGCGTCCGCTCGGTGTCGATCGCGCAGCCGAGAGCGACGATTCGTGCGCCAGGCGCGAGGGTCGCCTGGAGCTCGAGCACCCTGGCGACGGACATCTCGGCCTGGGAGTTCAGGAAGCTGCAGGTCTGGATCAGCAGGATGTCTGCGACCGCGGGGTCGTCGGTGCGGGTGGCGCCGTCGCCGAGAAGCCGGCCGACGTTCCGCTCGAGGTCCACAGCCGCAGGGCCGCACCCGAGGTTCTCGGCGTAGAAGCGTCGTGGTTGGCGGGGGGAGGTCACGGCTGTGCAGTATCGCTGGAAGTCCTGTGGGGGGGCGCTTGGACGCCTCGCTGACGCTTTGAAAGCCTGTGGGGGCAGTCTGCGTCCGCCCTCAACCTTGTTTATGGAGCAGCGCGACGAGCCTGCCCCCGGCTTTGGCCGCGTGGCCGGGTTGTCCCGGGTAGCGGAGCGCGACCTCGAGCGCTCCGGTGCGAGTCCGAGGTCGTCTCGCAGCCCTTCCGCGCGAGTCCAGATCCACTTCGCTCTGTCGCCGATCAACGTCAGCTCCTCGGCCTGGTGCTCCCCCAGCCGGCGGAGGTGGTAGCGAAGCAGCTCGAAGACGGCGTTGGCGTCGCCCAGCGTGCCATCGATCACGCTGGGCACCGTGCGGTCTCGCTTGCCCTCCGCGTCGAGCACGTAGATCGTGAGCACCTTCGGCTCCGCCCGGTCTGGAGGACCACTCGGTCTCGAAGTGCTTGCGCCCGCCCTTCCTGGGGCGTCCAGGGACTCGGCGACGGATGTTGGTGCGCCCAGCGTCCACGGCAGCCACGACCCGGCGCCCTGCGAACTCTCCGTGGTCGTTGCCAGCCTTCTGTCCTCGAATCGCGGCCCCTCGAGCCCGGAGCGCCGTGCCGGACACGTCCTAGGTCACGCGGAGGCACATCTCGTGACCGAGGTCCACACCGGCCGCACGCATCAGCTCACGAGCGGAGCTCACCGGGCTGGCCTCCGAGACCGAGCGGCTGACGAAGAGCCGCAGCGGGGGCGTCGTCCGCCCCGTGATCCCCAGATGGTCGAGCACCGGGTAGACACCGGTCCCCTGCGCACCACGACCGCTGAGCGGCTCGTCGCTCCCCCACTCGATCCGGAATCCGGAACCAGTGGGGAGTTCCGGGACCGCGGACAGGTACCAGTACGTATCGGTCACCTTCGCGTGGCGGAGGTACGTCGAGAGCGCCAGCATCTTGCGACCGACATCGGCCCCGTCCTCGTACCGGCGCAGGAGCCGGCGAACGCCAAATGTGTGTCGCAGCTCATGAATCCGAGGCCGTGGCGAGGCAGCGAGAGCCGGGGTCACTCCACTTCTCGCTATGCGCGCAACTGTTCCACGATCACAAACCTCAGCCACGCCTCCAGGCGGGCCTGGTTCGCGTAGATGCGGTGCTCCCCGAGGGCGTGGTGGCGGCGGTGGTGCACCGAGCCATCGACGGTGGTCGGCGTCATCGAGTCCGAGAAGTTGTTCAGATCGTCCTCGAAGGTGTCGTAGGCCGACGTGCGCTCCAGAATGCCTTCCAGCAGACGCGCGGCTGCGGCGTGGAGGTCGGGGAGGCGACGGAAGCCGCGGATGCGGGCGTCGCCGTCGGTCCCGAAGTTCGAGGCCATCGGGATGACGTCCTCGTAGAGAGGCCCGCGGACCTTCTTCATCTTGGCGCCGTGATGGACCAGCCAGGGGCGGTCGCTCATCCCGCGACGCACGATGGCGTGAGCCGAGGCCGCGTTCCGCGCCTGCGCGAGGCCGGCCAGCTCGCCCGAGTCGTCCAGCAGTGGGTCGATCAGCAGGCAGCGGCAGTGCGTGCGGTCGCCCACCACCCGGCGAACCCACATCGGGATGTCGACGAGCGACGCCCTGGACGTGCCGGAGTGGGTCTGGACCACGTTGAGGAAGCGGACCGTGCGGTACTCCCCCTCGATGGCCTCGGTGTAGAGCGCGCCGATGCGCTTGCAGATGGCCACCTGTTCGAGCGAGATGCGCGCCCGTCCCTTGGCCGGCAGCCCGCCGTTGCCGCTGCCGGTCTCGGTCGCCCGCGCCACGAAGCGCGCCCAGTCCTCCTTCGTCCAGTAGGGGAAGGCCTCCAGGTTCGCGGCGAGCGTGTGCTGGAGCTTCTCGTCGTTGGGCAACACGATGTGGTTGTCGGAGAGCTTCCCCGACAACCCCAGGCGCTCCGCCTTCTCGCACGCGACGGTCACCACGCCGACGTGCGCGGGCGGACGTCCACCGCGGCGGACGAGCATGCGCCGCCAGGCTGGGCCGAGGATGTCCTTGATGGTCGTCGTGCCCGCGGCGAACACGATGTAGTAGGTGTCGTCCTGATCAGCGAGTCGCATGGTCTTCTCCTGCGTCTCCGTACGGAGCAGCTCTGTCCTCGACGACGCCCTGGACGATCTCGAGCGCGGCCGCGCCCCAGGAACTCCCGGCATCCGGGACGATGACGGCGATGACGATGCGCTCGCCCCCGACGTCGGTGATGGCTAGCGCCGACTTGTTTGACGCCCGACCCTTCTGGTTGGCGGTTCCGGTCTTGACCCAGGTCTTCTCCCGGAGGCCCTCGTCCATGTCCTCCCAGGCCCTCCACGCCGTGCCATCCTCGTCGACGTCCTGCATGGCGCCCAGCACGCCGGCCGCGGCCTCACGCGTGAAGATCGGGTAAGCGATACCTCCCGGTCGATCGCTGCGACCGTCCGCGTGACGGACCTCCTCGAGCAAGGTCGGCGTCCAGAGGAAGCCACCGTTCGCGAGGGGAACCGCCAGGCTCGCGAGCCCGAGGGCCGAGAGCCGCACAAACTGCCCCTGGCCGACCTTGGCCGCATCGCTCGAGGTCGGCGTCCGCGTCCACAACCCGATCCTCCCGGTCAGCGCGTCCAGGCCATTGCTCCGGCGGAGCAGCTGCGCGTCGAGGTCGTCGTCGAGGCCCTCGAAGAGGTCCACGCGGTCCCCGACACTGACCCGAGCGAAGGCGTCCTCGAGGCGCTTCGGCCCGAGCTGGGCGGCGACGTAGCAGGCGGGCACGTTCTCGGAGTGCACGATGGCCTTGACCAGCTCGAAGCGGCCCGAGGTCACGCGTCCGCCGCTGCGGGCGGGCAGGTTGTGGCAGTCCGCGATGTTCGCGCCGTCCACCCGCTCGAGGACACCCGTGGTGTCGCGTGGGATGCGACCGTCGGAGCCGACGATCCAGAGCCCGCCCCCGATGGCCTCGATACGCTCGAAGGTGCTCCAGTGCAGGGCGTAGAGGAAGGGCTTCACCGTGCTGCCGACGAGGTAGACGTCGCCGAGCGCCCGGACACGCCCCATGGGCTGCCACGTCGGGAGCTCGGTGCCGTCGCTGCCCGTTCCACTCCAGGAAGGGAAGTCGACCGTCCCATCGGGATGGCCAACCGCCGTGACCGCCGCCCGGATCTCTCCCCGATCACCGAGGACGACCGCGTTGACCACCGACGCCACACCCCGACGCCGAGCGACCTCGAGGGCCGCCTCTGCCGCGTGCTCCGCCACCGAAGCCTGGATCTCCAGGTCGATGGTCAGGACGATGTCGGCCCCCGGAGGACGCGGCTCGGCGCGCCAGCGGCGAGCGCTCTCCTCGAAGAAGTCGACGCTCTCCAGCCCGCCGAGGACGCGGTGCGCGCTCCGCTCGAGCCCGCTGTACGAGCCACCACCCGCGTACGTCCCGACGAGCCCCACGAGCGAGGGGTGCTTCAGGGTCCGCGAGTCCGGCTCATGGAGGTCGGTGCCCATGCGGTCATAGACGTGCCCGCGGCGACGACGCTCCTCGGGGTGACGAACCGAGGACGTCAGCCGCGACTCGCGCTTGACGACACCGAGGACGGCGCCGTCGCGCACGGCCCAATCGGAGATCGTCCCCGCGTCGACGCACTCGAGCGCGCCGCTGCGAGGGTCCCGACGAAAGGCCGTGCAGGCGTCGAGGTCGACGAAGGCCTCGTCGTAGAGGAGCCCGGCGAGCTGCGCGAGCTCCTGCTCCCCGGCGGGTAGTCCGGCGCCGTCGGGCCGAGGACCTCGAGCGATGTGTCCGTCGTCCTCGACCAGGCCACCGTACTGGCCGAGGAGAGCCGCCATCGCGGTCCCCGTCTCGTGCCAGATCTGGGTCGGTGAGAGGCGCGAGCCGAGGTCTCGACCGCCGAGCAACAGCCCGCCTTCGGGCACGCTCCACGCCGGACCGTTCCACGCGAGCTGCAGACCGTCGACTCCGACGACCTCGAATTGGTAGGAGCCGGGCCCACGCGAGGCGCCCCGGTCGACGCCGACCACGACCGTCTGTCCGCGGTGGAGCTCGCAGACCTCGTCGGGTGCGGCGGACCGACAGGCGACCAAGCCATCCTCGTCGAGGACCGAGATGTCACCGCCGGTGGCAGCCGCCCGCACGTTCGGACCCCGGCTCCATCCGAAGACCAGCTCCCTCCAGCGCGTGGTGGTCCACTCTTCGATCCAGACCGTGTTCGAGACCGGCAACCCGCCGACGAACGAGGGCGGGCTGAAGCGCCCCGCCGAACCGAGGGTGGCGCCGTCGAGCAGATCTCCCGCATCGAAGTTCAGACCGGTGACCTGGACCACGCCTCCCTCGGCCTCGAGGATGAGGGGTCCGCTGTGGACGGGCCCGTCGAAGGCCCGGTCCGAGATGAATGTCGCGACCACGAGGCTGCCGTCCTCGCCCCGCTCGACGCGAAGTCGGCTCACGCCCTCAGCTGGGAGCACGACCGGCTCGGCGGTGTCCAGGCGGCGCCAGCCGACGAGCACGAGCAGCACCATACCCGCGGCGCACAGGGCGCCGAGAGGCTGGGCGAGGGTCCGGCGGAAAGCACCACGCCGGGGCTCGTCCGAGGAACCGACCGACGCGAGCGCGAGCCAGCCGAAGGCCGGCAGGGCCCAGATGAAGTGGTTCAGACCGGGGACGATGAACCCGAGGGTGACGCCCGAAAGGGCAGCGATTCGGAAGGCGCCCGCGGCGAGGACCAGGACGCCGCCGGTCACCATGACGCCCCAGGTTGTGGCGAAGACGGCGAAGAGGTCGGCGCGGGTGTGCTGCTTGTGGAAGGCCTGCTGGCGGGCACACTCGAGAGCCGCGATGCCGGGCAGCGCTGCGGCGACGACGATGCCGAGACCGGGCAGCCCGAAGATGCGCAGGAACAGGTGTGGCGCCATGTCCGTGCCCCAGTGAGAGACCGCGAACCACGCCCCCGGCTCACGGAGCCCGAGGCCCCAGAAGCCAAAGTCGCCGATGTCTTCGGCCGAGGGGACCTGGAAGCTGGCGAGGTCCGAGGCGCTCAAGAGCGGGCTCCAGCGCTCACGCAGCTCGCCGGACCCCTCCCACAACAGGGGAGACGCCGTCGAGGCGAAGGCCAGGGCCAGCACGACGACGACCGCCCCGGCCCACAGCCCGACCATCAGGCGGCGGTCACCGGGTCGGACGAAGCGGGCGACCGGCCAGGCCAGGAAGACCAGCATCGTGAGGCCGGTCTCGCGCTGGGCGAGGAGGACGCCCATGAGGAGCACGACCGCCAGGTCCGCGAGCCAGATGCGCTTGCTGTGACGGTGCAACAGCACAGCGGCTGCGAGGGGGAGGAGCACGTAGGCCGCGGTCATCGGGAGGAAGCCCGAACCGACCGCGTCGCCTTCGCCCTTCTGCCGCAGCCAGCCCGTCCGCGTGAACTCGTAGCCGAGGAACTCGGAGCCGGCGTTCCACACGAAGACGACGCCGAGACCGACCACGCCGAGCAGGAAGACGAAGACGAGGACTCGGGCCCAGGGGGTGTCCGCGTGGGCCGTGATGCGCTGAACCAGGGCGAAGCCCTTGCGCCCGAAGACAAAGCCGAGGCCGCCGACGAGGGCAGCGAAGAGAGCGTGGACCGGCGACCCTGAGAGGAGCAACAGCGGCAGCGCGCCACAGGCCACCGTGGCCGCGGCCTGCCAGCGGGGGGTCTTGGAGTTCTTTCCGGAGACGAGCCCACCGAGGAAAGCCATGGCGACGCCGAGCCGAGCGAGGTGCCCGCTCCGTCCCGCGACAGCGCCTGCTCCTCCGGCGGCCAGGTTCTGAATCTGCTCGACGAGACCGGGCGCAGCGACGCCGTCGGCCAGGTAGCTGGCGCCGCCGAAGGCCACCGCGGCGTAGGGGACGATGGTCATGACGCAGCCACACAGCAGGCACGCGAGAACCCAGGTCGCCTTCTTCGGGACCACGCACAGCCAGACGAAGAAGGACACGCCGGTCGCAGCGAGCGTCCAGCGGGGGGCGTCGCCGAAGAGCGGGCCGCTGGCCGCGACGAAGTTGTCCCCACCATCTGGCAGCAGGAGCGCCGCCTCGATCATGAGGAGCATGGTGACGGCGCCGCCGGCGAGCGCGAGCCACCGGCGCTTGTCGCCCTGGAAGGCGGCAGCGAGGAGGAGCAACGCGGGGGCCAGAGCCACCCAGAGTTCGGCCCAGAGATCCGATCTCACGATGCCTCCAGGGCCCCGCTGTGGGGACCGAACGAGAACTCGACGCGACCGTCGAGGGGAAAGAGGTCGCCCTTGTCGAGCGAGACGCCGTTCACCAGCAGCGCGCGCTGGGCGCGGAGCAGGGTGTCGAAGCCGTCGGCCTCGAGCAGCGCGGCGATGTTCTGGATGTTCGGGTCCGTCCATGTCTCCAGCCCGATCCGGATCGCCCGATGCCGTCGGACGTCCGGGCCGCCGTGGACGAAGACCTGGGTCAGCCGTCGAGCCAGGACCGCCCGCGCCGGCAGGACGGTCCCCGCGAAGCACTCGACCTCGCCCGGCCCGAAGCGGACCTGTGAACCGGCCGGAATCCAGAGCGGGCCATGGCGCGTTTCCAGGCACTTCTGCGCGTCAGACTCGTTGCAGACGAGGACACCCCCGGCGCTCCTGTCGAGCACGAGGCCGTCGTCTTCCAGGCGGGCGCTTCTTCGGGCCGCCTTGGCTCGGGGCGCGCGAACGCGACCCTCGTGGTCGCCGAAGCGCAGCACGTCGCCAGCGCGGAGCTCGAAGCGTCCAGACAGCGTCTGGGCCTCGCCGTCCCGCCTGACCTCGAGCTCGCCGCCGACCAGGCTGACCGCCAGCCCAGAGGACAGGGCCTCGACGAGGAAGAGGCGGCCGTCGAGGCGCAGGCAGCCGCGGTCGTCCATAGAAGCCAGCGCCAGCCGCTCGGACCCGAGCGTGATCTCCCAACGGCTGCCAGCGACCTCGTCGACCTGAACAGCCGTGGGCTTGGAGCGCATCGGGCCCTGGACCCAACAGCGCGGGGCTCGGCCCGCGTCGTCGAGGACCTCGACCCGAAGCCCGGCAGCGTCGACACCGCGGACGGCTTCGTGCCGCACGATCTCCTGGAAGCGCCCCCAGGCCTCGGCCGCGAAGGGGACGGGCTGGAAGTCGTCCGGCAGCCTCCAGAGCGGGATGACCACCAGGACCTCGCCCGGCGAGATGCGGTGGTACCGCTCCCCGCCGGGCGCATCGACCGGCTCGGCGAAGTCCCCGAGCCCACGCCACAGCATCTTGGCGAGCGCAGGCGCGTCGATGGCGAACCAGGACATCACTTCGCGACCGCCTCGGTGGGCTCGTCTCGGACGTCCTCGTCTTCTTCCTCGTCTTCGTCCTCGTCCTCGTCGAAGTGCAGATCGAGCACGCCGGCGGCCAGGAGGACCTCGGCACGCACACCCCGGTCACCGCGCGGATCGAAGAGCTTGACGACCTCGTCGATGCTGTACCCGAGGTTCAAGTAGCGGCGGAACTCGAGCTGGCGCTGAGCGGGCGGAAGGACTTCGACGAGGTGCTCGGACACGTCGAAGCGCAGCGTCTCCTCTCCGCTCGGGTAGAACGCGTCGAAGGCCGCAGCGTGCATCCACACGTCCACGAGGTGGTCGTGTGCGTTGGCGTGGGACTGACACGCACGGGCGCGCACCAGGACGACCGCGGCATCCCCGAGAGGGGCCCCCTCGACGACCACCACCCGCTTGGGCGCGATCCCCCGACCGATCAGCGCGCTTCGGAGGCGCTCCGCCACCTCGGCGTGGCCCTCGGCGACCTCGATGTTGGCGAGGTCCGCGCCCTGGAGTAGCTCGGAAGGCGCGGTCTGAAAGGGGTAGAAGACCTGCATCTCGGTGACGGCCTGAGCCAACGCGCCGTCGGCCCGTTCGGATCCATGGGCGCTGCGCAAGACCTCGAAGACATCATCTCGGGGCAGCATCGTGGCGAGCCGCTCGGCGACGAACTCCTCGATGACCGCGCGGACCGCCGGATCGCTGCCGAGGAGCTCCGGTGCGTCGAGGTAGCCGCCATCCTCGAGCCAAGCCGTCAGTCCCCGGGTCGTGCTTCGCCCCAGGATCCGCCTAGCCGTTCGCTCGTCGTCGAGGGACAGGTCGGTGGGGAGCCTGTGCCGGAGCGCCTCGGGACGCTTCACGTCGAGCGCCTTGGCAACCCGTGAAATGCGCTCCAGGGCCGCTTTGAGGTTGGCGGCGTGTTCCTCGCGCCTCTTGGCGACCTTGGTGAGCTGCCCCGCCACGGCGTCCAGCAGCGAGGAGTTCGCGGCCTTCTCCGCAAAGGCCCGCAGGAGCTCGCGGTCCTTCTGGGTGAGGAGAGCTTTGGCGACGACCTGGGGCTGGGCACCGCCGGCCTCGAGCCAACGCTTCGCCTTCTCGAAGCCGCTCGTCCTGCCCTGACGACGGGCGACCTGGGCCGAGCCGCGGTGCAGCCGCTTCTCGATGCGCTCGGCGAGTTCGCCCGCGTCGAGGGCCATCGTCGAGGCGACCTGGCGGCACTCCGTGGCCGTCGCCCGGAGCGCCTCGGGGCCTTCCTCGCGAGCCTCGGCGATCTCCAAGAGTAAGCCGCCGGAGCGCTCGAGGAGGAACCCGCGGGTACGCGCGAACTCGGCCACGACGCCGTTCGAGACCTTCGCGGGCGAGGTGCCCCCGAAGGCCTGGATGTTGGGGACGACGATCGCGGCGTAGTCGGAGTGCGCCTGGATGTCGTCGAGGATTGCTTTGTGATTCACGAGAACTCCCTGTGGAGCCCACTACGGAACGGCTCCGGTGAGCTCATGCGTCGTCCAGACGGACCAGCTCGGTTCCGTCTGCGGTCGCCACGATGTCGCCGTCCTCGACCCAACCGACCGAACCGGAAGAGACCAGCCGGTCGACCTGACCGCGGATGACGAGGGTGTCGAAAGGATTGAGGGGCTTCAGCTGCACGTCGCCGTCGACGAGCCGCAGCAGCAGGCCGCCGGTGGGGAAGTCGGACCAGTCCGCGCCAAAGGCGTCGGCGCGGGGACCGACCGGCGTCCAGTCCTCCTCGCGGAGGGTGATGCACTTGCTGTCGTCGTCGCGCCACAAGGGCGTGACCTGGAGCTCGATGTCGCGGGTGGCCGAGGCCTCGATGACGCGGCGCCGGTGGTCTTCCTCGAGGCGGTCGGCGCGCTCGTCGAGGGCCTGGGCCACCCGGTAGCGCTTCCTCCATCCGAAGAAGATCAGGCCGACGCCGAGCGTGCCCGCACCGAACCAGCCCCAGGGCAGCTCGGCGATGGCGGCGCCGACGTCGACGTCGACAGGCCCGCTCGTCTCGACCAGATCGGCCGGAAGCGCGGCTTGGACCGCGGTCCCAAGGACATCGGCTCCAGGGGTGTTCCAGGTGACCAGAGTGAAGCGCTCGTCGAGCTCGGCCACACCCGCGCTGGGGTGGACCTCGGCTTCGGGGTGGCCGTCGAGAATCCACAACACGGGCACTCCGTCCACGAAGCGGGGAGCGGGCGAGCGCCAGTCGATGTCCGTCAGGCCGGCCTCGTCGCGGCGACTCCTGGAGCGGTTGACCGGATCGCTGCCCTCGCCATCGGTGACGATGACCACCAGGGACTCGGCGGCGCCGCCCGCGTCGACCTCGACGAAGACCGGCGAATAGAACGTGTACAGGCCCGAAGGCTGTCCGAGCAGCCCGGAGACCCGGGCACCGAGTCCTCCGAGCTCCAAGTCGAGGACGACGTCCTCGACCTCGTAGACAGGGGTGACGTCGCCGGCGAAAGCGTAGACGCTGAGAGCGTCTCCAGCTTCGAGTTCCGCGACGACCTCGTCGACGATACGGGGGACCTCTTCGCGGGTCGAGTCCGCGGAGAGCGAGTTGTCCACGAACAAGTAGGCGTGCACGGGGGGCCGCTCGCCCGCGAAAGTGATGGCGGTGAGGGCGATCAGCATCCCTCCTCCCGGACCGTGATGGTCGTGCCGTAGCGAAGGTCTTCCGGGCGCTCAAGGTCGTTGACCCACTTCAAGGTCTCGACGGAGACCCCGGTGATCTCGGCGATGTGCCAGAGGGTCTGACCCTTCTGGACCTCCCAGGCCGTGAAGTCGTGGGGGGCGCGCGGGTCGAGGTCGAGGACGTCGCCGACCTTCAGAGACCCGGAGGTCTCGTTGTTGATCTCGGCGAGGCGCTTCCAGTCGAGGCCGTTGCGCTCCGCGATTCCGTAGAGGGTGTCGCCGGGCCCCACGACGTGGCTGTCGACGGGTGCCTCATCGGCGAAGGCGAGGGTGAGAGCGAGCATGATCATGAGAACTCCTGTGGGGTCTGGGGGTGGATTGGCATGTACGGAGCCGCCTTCATGCCCCCGATGGACTGGTTCGTTCCGCTTCCGGACGACCGTGGCGGTCTGCGGCGAGGAGCCGGGCCGGTGTGAGGACCCCTCCGCCTGGTTTCTGCTGGGTGAACAGCGCGCGCGAGCGCCTGGAATCCCGTTGTTGCAAGTGCTTGCAAGTGGCCCCACTTGCAAGCCCGGAAGCCGCCCCACAGGCCGATGCGCAACGGGATCAGGCCCTTCCTAATCCGTAGGCCGAAGGTTCGAATCCTTTCGGGGGTACCTTCTTGGTTCAGATGCCGGGGCGTTCCGGCGGAGTCACGGGTCGAAGTGCTCCGCCACGACGGCCTCCATCTTCGAGACCTCGTCGTCGGTCAGCATGTCGAAGTGCTTTGCTCGCTTTCTCTTTGAGAGCTGCCCGCCGTTGCCGTGGACGACTTGAATGAAGCGGACCAGCAGCCGGTCGGGCATGTCTACGACCTCTCGAAGCTCCCGGCGCGCACGGTCCATCCCGCTGAGGAACCGAAGCTGCTCTGGTAGCTCCCTATCGACGGCGAGATTCAGCCAGCGCCAAAGGCCCTCGGCCATGGCAGTCAGGTCGGGGTGCCTGTACAGGTCGGCGGTGTCGCCCTTCACCGTCATGCGGGCCTCGGCGTCCATGTCGTAGTCCACCCTCCCCAGAAGGGGCTTGGAGAAGGTCTCCAGGGCCTGGTCGTACTCACGGCGGCTCGACAGCATCACGGCGGAGACCGGAATGACCATGTCCCTCGGAGTCACGCCCGCGCGGGACAGGCCCCAGTGGATGAGCCAGCGGTGGAGGCGCCCGTTCCCGTCGCTGAACGGGTGAAGCAAGACGAACGCGAAGCTCAGGCATGCCGTGGCCAGGATGGGGTCGGTTGTCCCCTGGGAGAACTGGCGGACCATGCCCAGCCAGTCCGCCATCAGCGTCGAGACGTCCTCAGGCTTGGGGCAGACGAAGTGGACGCGCTGGCGGACCAGATCCAGCGACTCCCCGATGTACACCTGCTCGTGACGCCAGCCGGAGTCCGCGAAGCGCGGGTCCACGATGGCGTTCTGGAGCTCTCGCAGCACGTCTTCATCCAGGACCGGCATCCCCGGCGCCTGCTGCAGCAAGGCGACGAAGCGCTCGGCTCGGTTGCGAGGCGGGCGTTCCTGTTCGATCTCGTAGCTGGCCATCGTCTCCCGGGTGTAGAGGAAGGACAGGGCCCGCCGGACGGTGTGGTCGTCGTATCCGGCGACCACTTCCTCGATGCGGGAGCGCAACCGCTCGCCGGACACGGCGCGTAGCTCGTCTGTCCAGCGGAGCACCGGGGAGAACTGCAGGGTGCCGAGGAGGTTGATGTCGATGCGTTGGCGTCGGTGCTTTCGCGTAGGGCCGGTGACGTGCACTTTGGGGTCGAGAAGGGGCACGTAGTTGCCCGCTTGGACGTCGTTGAGTCCCAGTTCGGTTCCGGAGAGTGCCTCGAAGAGGAACCAGGCGCGCCTGGCGTAGGCCCCTGTGGGCGTCTTCCGAACAGCAGCCTCGATCTCGGCGGCGAGAGAGGAGAGGTCGGCGACCCGGAGCAGCTCTCGCCAGATGGACAGGCTCACTCCGTCGTTCTTCAGAGCGAAGAGGAGGTGACTGATGTCCGTCGACGCGGGCGAGCGGGGGCGCGGCAACAGCACCTGGACCGTTCCATCCCGGTCGAGCTCCTTGTGGACGTTGCGATCCGCGATGAAGGTCCAGCGCCAGTTGGGGAGGACAATGAGCTCGTACTTCCGGACCAGCCAGGCGTACCCAGCAGGCTCGCTCGTCGGTTCGGGGAGCGACAGCGGCGGGGGAGTCATCGGGTCTTGTTACTCGGCGCGTAGGATTATTAGAACGCCTCTTGGAGGCTTGAATCTTATTATCCCCGATGCGGCGCTTGAAGACCATATCGGTCATGGATTCTCGTTAGATCCGACGCCGGCTGCTGTGAAACGCTCACGTTTTCTTGGGGCGCTGGGGCCTCGGTGTCGGGGAGCAAGCCACCGACAAGGCCCCTCGTGGATGGGATCGGGCTACGGTTGATCTCGTCAACTGACCCGGAGGAGGCGTGCGCGTCGCCGTCGTCGGCGCGGGGGCTGCCGGCCTGACCGCGGCCTGGCTCCTGGACTCCACCCACGCGGTCACGCTCTTCGAGGAGGCCCCGGTCCTCGGTGGCCACGTGCGCACGCTGGGCGGCAACCTCCCGCCGCTGCCCGGGCTGGAAGACGTGGCGGTTGACTGCGGCGTCGTCGAGTTCGAGGCGAGCGTCTTCACCCACTTCTCCCAGCTCCTCGATCGCCTGGATGTGACCCGGACGCCCGTGCCCTGCTTCACGCAGCTCTTCCTCGCCGATGGGCGCATCCTGCCGTCTCCGGGAGCCCAGCGCGTCTCGGGTGCGGGGCTTCGCGCTCGGCTGGGCTCCATGCTGCGGCTGGTGCCCCTGGCGGCCGCCCGTCGCCGCTTCGTGAAGCTGGCCGAGCGCGCTTCGAACGAGGAGCTCGAGGAGCTGCCCATCCAGGCCTTCCTCCAGCCTGACGCCTTCGGGACGTGGATGCGCTTGTTGCTCACCTACGCCTACTCGATCCCCTACGAGCTCACCGACAAGGTCCCCGCCGCCCTGGCTGTCCCGGTCTTGCGCGAGTTCCAGTCCCCGGAGTCCTGGTTCGGCGTCCTAGGTGGTGTGCACCGCTACGTCTCGGCGCTGGCGGGCCGCCTCCAGGGCCCCGTGTGCCGGGGGCAGCGGGTCGAGCGCCTGCGCCGGAGCGACGATGGGGTCGAGCTCTGGGCCGACGGGCACTCCCAGGGCTTCGACGCTGTGGTGATCGCCACCCCGCCCCAGGCCGTGCTCCCAATGCTGGAGGATCCCAGCGCAGCCGAGGTCCGCCGCTTCGAGGCCTGGCGTCCACACACTGCGCGCACGGTCGTGCACTCGGACACGGGTCTCTATGAGCGCCGCGGGGCGACCTACCGCTCCGAGTTCGACGTCTTCGAGCTCCCCTCGGGGGGGGGCTACAACGCTTGGCTCAACCGCCTGTGCGGCCTTCCGGAGGCAGGTCCCCCGGCGCTCTCGCTGTCCCTCGGCATGGAGGATGAGATCGCACCCGAGCGCGTCCTCCACGTCCAGGAGCACGCGACCCCGCTCTACACGATGGCGGCGCTGAGATCCCGGCCAGAGGTGCGCAAGCACAACGGCGAACGCAACACCTGGTTCGCCGGCGCGTGGCTCGGGAACGGACTCCACGAGGGGGCTGTCCGGTCCGCAGAGGCTGTGGCCAGAGGCCTCGGAGCGCCTACCCTGGCGGATCGCTGAGGGCTCAGCGAGTCCGCTCTCAGCCGCCGTTGCCCTCGATGTCCACCGAGCCGGCGATGGTGTCGTTGTCGATGATGCTGAGTGTGTCGCCAAGGGTGCGCAGTCCCTCCAGACCCGCTGCGCGCGGAAGGACGTCGTTGTCCGTGACCAGCAGGTAGTCGCCGACGTGCTCGAGGTTGTGGAGTCCGGCGAGCGAGGTGAGCCCGTCGTTGTCGTAGATGCCGAAGCTCCCGACCTCCCGGAGGCTGTCGAGCCCCGCGAGATCGACGAGGTCCCCGTTCTCCCTGATCCGCAGCGAGCCGCTGACGGTCTCCAGCGACTCCAGCCCCGTGAGGTGCTCGAGCTTGCTGTTCTGCTCGATGATGAAGTCCCCGCCGACGCTGGTCAGGCCCTCGAGCCCCTCGAGCGCCGCGAAGGAGTTGTCGTAGATCACGAAATCGCCGGTGACCCGTTCCAGCGAGGCCATCCCCGTGAGGCTGCTCAGGCCGTTGTCGTCCAGGTCCAGCTCGCCCTTGACCTTGGTGCAAGAAGCGGGTCGAGTTCGCCGGGCTCGCCGGAGAGATCGTGCTGTGGCCCGAGGTCACGGAAGGATTCGGCATCAAGCAGCTCAAGCGCACGCCCTACATCACGGGCTTCCGGGCCGGCTACAAGCTCTTCGCCATCATCAACCTCCACCTCCACCCCGGGGACGACGACGACGACGTCGCATACCGTGAGAAGGAGGTGACGCTCTTGTTGGACGCCCTGCAGAAGAAGAGGGACAAGAACCACCTGTGGACGGAGAAGCTCATCCTCGCGGGCGACTTCAACTTCTACACCGGCGCCGACAAGGACGATCCGACCGTGCAGACGGTCGTCGACGCGGGCTACCGCGAGGTCCTGAGCCTGGTCGGCGTCGACACCAACGCCTCCGAGACACAGACCTACGACCGCCTGTTCATCGGCGCCGGTGACTTCTTCGAGGTGGCCACGGACGACCACGGCGGCGAGATCGGCGGAGTCTTCAATCCCTTCGACCATGTCTTCGCTTTCGGAGACGAAGCGGTCTACCTCGACGAGATGAAGGCGGTCTACGGCGGGATCGGCGACCTGGATCTGCCAGCAGTTCGAGACAAGTACTTCAAGAACTACTGGCGGAAGAACCAGCTCTCCGACCACTACCCGATCTGGTTCGACCTCGTCACCGACAACGCCGACGGGCTCCTGGAGCGCATTTCCGCCGAGCTCGGCTGATCGCTCACCCCGCTGGGCCGGCTCCCAGCTCGTCCATGATCCAGCGGGCCTCGACCGGGCCCGACAGGAGCCACATCGCATAGCGGATGTCGACGTGGATGCTCCGCGTGCGGGCCTCGTCGAAGAGCCAGTCGGCGGCCATGCCTTCGTAGTTCCGGTCGAAGACCACGCCCACGAGCTTGCCCTGCGCGTTGAGCGTGGGTGACCCGGAGCTGCCACCGGTGTTGTCCAGGGTGGTCAGGAAGTCCACCGGCACGTCGTTGAGCAGGGGGTCTGCCCAGGGGGTCTCCCAGCCGCGCATCGCTCGCTCGGTGAAGGTCTCCGAGATGAGGTAGGGGGCCTCTCCGGACTTGGCCATGACGCCGCCGAGGGTCGTGATCGGGTGGTACTCGACCGCGTCTGAAGGGTTGTAGCCCAACACGTGGCCGAAGCTGACCCGGAGGGTTCCGTTGGCGTCCGGGTAGACGTGCTGGGAGCCCTTCCACTCCAGGTAGGCCTCCATGTAGCGAGGCCGCAGGCGGGCGAGCGCTCCAGCGTAGGTGTCGTTGTAGCCGCTCTGGGCGTCGACGTGCTTCTCGATCCTCACGGCCAGCTGGACCCAGGCCGACGGGGATGCCTCCAGCGCCGCGGCATCGAGCCCGAGCAGGCCGGTGCGGCCTCCGGGAGTGGCGAGGGTCTCGTCCGTCTCCAGGGCGGACACCGCCGCTTCGAGTCCGCCTTGTTCGCTGACCCAGTCGCTGAAGGGTGGCGCGGGCAAGGCGACCGCCCGCTCCAGCACCAGCTTCGCCGCGTCGAGATCAGAGGCTGCATGGAAGGTTCGGTCGACCTTTCCGATCCGGGCGACGAGCTCCTCCTGGTCCCGGTCCTGGTATCCGGACTCCCGCTCGAGGTCGGGTTTTTCTGCCTCGAGAGCTCGGCGGTAGGCCACTCGTGCGACCCGAAGCTGCTGTGGAAACCACTTGGTCAGGTCGAGGATGCGGTCCCGTTCAGAGGTGGCGAGCCTGCGCTCGAGGTGGTCGTCGAGTTCGTCGAGGTCGGCGCCCCAGCGCTTCTCACGAGCCTTGTCTGCGGCGACCCAGGCGCGGAAGAGCACGTACTCCCGTCGCTTGTCCTCCACGACGCCGGAGCGCTCGAAGTTCCAGAGGATTCCCCGGTAGTTCTTCCGCGCGTTGGCGAGGCTGAAGATGAAGTTCCCGAGCCGCTTCGCCGTGTCGTCGTCGGTGGCGTGGCCGCGGAGGATGTCGATCAACGCACCGAAGAGCTCCGCGCCGTTGAGATAGCGAACCGTCGCGGCGTGCTCGATCTCCCGGGCGGTGCGGTTGCGGAAGGTGGTCTGGGGGTAGCCGGCCATCCACACGAAGTCGCCATCGCGTACTCCAGTCGGCTCGATCTGCAGCCAGGTCTCGGGCTCGAACGGGACGTTCTCCAGCGCATATGACGCGCTGGAGCCGTCTGGTGCGACGAAGGCGCGCAAGAGCGCGATGTCACCTGTGTGGCGCGGCCACATCCAGTTGTCCTCGTCCCCGCCGTAGAACCAGACGTCTTCTGGCGGAACGAAGACCAGGCGGACGTCCTTGAGCTCCCGCTTGCTGATCAGGCGCCAGGTGAGGCCGTCGTAGAAGGACGCGACCTCGCAGCGGCGGTCGGGGCGCTCCTCGCAGGCGGCGATCAGCTCCTTTTTGTTGCGTTCGATCAGCTCTTGGCGTTCCAGGTCACCCGTGCGGCGGCGCACACCCTCCAGGACCTGTTCGGTGACGTCCTCGATGCGCTCGGTGACGTAGAGATGGGCGCCCGGTCCGGCCGAGGCCTCGGCGCCGCCGTAGGCTGCGATGTAGCCGTCACGACGAAGGTCCTCGTCGGCCAGCTCTGCCTGCTGGAGGTAGCCGCTGACGCAGTGCGCGGCGGTGAGGATCAGCCCGGTCTCGGAGACGAAGCTCGCGGTGCAGTGGCCGAGTGACACGATCGAGCCGAGCAGGTCCCCTTGCGGGTCCGCGACCTCGTTGGCCGGTATGCGGAGCCCCATGGTCGCGAGGTCATCGGACATCGCAGGGATCTGTTCGGGGAGCCACATCCCTTCATCTGCCAGAGCCAAGGCACACAACAGCCACATGGGGGCACCTCCGGCCGGGAGTATAGGTGTCGAGGTCGCTTCTGCTTCGCAGGGGCGACCTTCGTCTGCCAGTTCGTCGTCTGTACGATGGGAGACGTGCATCCCTCTCCCCCGAACCGTACGGCGCGTCTTCTGCTGGGGCTGCCCCTGACGGGCATCCCAGACCGCCCGCTCGCCGCCCGCGCCTTGCTCGCCACCCACGTCGCCAGGAAGGCGCTGCGGGAGCTCCACCAGCGCCCCTCCGAGATCACGGACACAGCCCGCAATGCCCTGGCCGGGGCCATCCTCATGGAGATCACCTGCCGCCACTTCGGCTCGGCGTCGATGCTACGAGGCCGCCACGGTCTCTTCCCGCACATCTTCATGCCCCGCTTCGACGGGCCGCACTTCGACGAGGCCCTGCGCCGCTTCGCCCTGCCCGGCCAGGGGCCCAACGTGTTGTATTTCTCCCTCACCGGGGCCTGCCCCTGCACCTGCGACTACTGCTACGCAGGGGCCTCCGCCGGCGAAGTCCAGGACATCGGTGATCAGGCTGTGCTCGAGGTGGCGCGCCAGGTCGCTCGCTTGAGGGTCCCGGTGGTGAACATCTCCGGGGGCGAGCCGCTGACCCGGTACAGCCGCCTCAAAAAGGCCGTGCGTGTCCTCTCTGCGGGCTCGGAGGTGCGCATGTTCACGACAGGCCTGGGCCTTGACGACCGGCGCCTGGCGGAGCTCGAGGAGGCTGGGCTGACCGGGATCTTCGTGAGCCTGGACGGCGCCGACGCTGCCGCCTTCGATCGAGTCCGCGGGTTCGAGGGTGCCTTCGAGGCGGCTACCTCCGCTCTGCGCCGCTCCGCCCGGGCCGGCATGCTCACCTACGTCAACTGCGTGGTGGGCCGCCAGCGCTTCCGCAATCGAGCACGGATCGCGGACTTCCTGCGCTTCGTCGAGGGCATCCACCCCGGCGTGGCCGTGAACTTCATCCCTCAGCTGGCGACGGGGCGCGGAGTCCAGGTGGACAGCTTCAGCCGACCAGAGGAGTGCCACGAGGTCGCCGAGCGCATCGTCGAGACCGGCCGGGAGCTGGGCCGCCCGGTGGCCCTCCTCTTCGGCACCATCGACACCTTCCTCGGCTGCGCGGGGGCCGGTGGGAAGCTGCTCAACGTCGACATCGCCGGCAACGTCACGGTGTGCATCTCGAAGGCAGCGCTGGGGAACCTGCTGGATGAGCCCTTCGAGGACATCTACGCCCGCTACGTCGAGAGCTGCGACCGCCTCAAGGTCGGCTTCTTCTGCGCTGACGTCGCCCAGAGGACCGGAGAGCGGATCCTGGTGTCCGAGGACAGCCACGAGGAGTTGGCGGGTTTCTACGCCCGCTCGCCAGACTCCACCTGGCAGAAGACCCTCGATCGCTACGGCGGACTGTTCGCGACGATCGTCCCGGCCTGAGCGAACCAGGCGAGGGCGTCGGCGACCGACCGCTCCATGGCGAAACAAGGCGGGCCGAGGAGGCCGTGTGCGCGTGAGCAGTTCGCTCGCAGCCCCAGCTCGGCGATGGCCAGGGTGGCGGGCGTGAAGGGCGGCGGGCGGCCGGTCAAGCGCGCTCGCAAGATCATGCAATGGGCTGCCGGGAGCAGGGCCCGCGGGGGCAACTCCAAGAGCACCGTCCGGCGTCCGAGCACCTCTCGGGCGGCTCGCGCCACGTCGATCAGTGCGTGGTTGGCGCCCCCGAGGATGTAGCTCTGGCCAGCCTCGCCGCGGTCCGCCGCCAGGACATGCCAGCGGGCGACGTCGCGCACATCGACGAAGTTCATCTCGCCCCGGGTGACCGGGACGACCGGCAGGCGAGCGGCCTCGACGAGGATCCTCCCCGTAGGTGTGGGGGCCAGGTCGCCGGGACCGATCGGCACCGCGGGGGCCACGATCACGGCTCCGTGCTCCTCGGCCAGGCGGTGGGAGCGCTCCTTGGAGCAGCAGTAGTGGTCCATGCCGAGGCGAAACGGGCTGTCCTCGTTGGCCTCCGCGGTCTGTCCCTGGCCTCCGAAGACCGCGATCGAGCTCGTGTGGACTACCCGGGCACCGACCCGCGCCGCCGCCTGCAGGACGCGCCGGGTCCCCTCGACGTTGACCGCCTCGAAGAGACCAGGATCCGGAAGCCAGAGGCTGTAGACCGCTGCCAGGTGGAAGACCAGCTCACAGCCCTCGACCGGGATCGGATCCCACCGCAGATCTCCGGGCACCCGCTCCACGTCGAGCCCTGCCAGGTTGCTGCACGGGTCACCAGGCAGGTGGAGCACCCTGACACGCCGACCGGCCTCGAGCAGCGCGCGCACCACGTGGGACCCGATGAAGCCGGAGCCGCCTGTGACGAGCGCTCTCAATGCTCGGACCTCCTCACCAGAGGGTGGCACAGCCCTTATGAAGGGACATGCGCAACGACTACGACGCTGCCGAAGTGCGCAAGGGCCTGCTCCGCGAGACGGCTGCCACCCTCGGTCACGGCCTGATCTACCTCTTCGGGTTCCTGCCGAGTCGCCACCGGTCCGAGCGGGCAAAGGACATCCACACGGTCGTCTTCGTGCACGGCCTCGCCGGAAACCGGGCTCAGTTCTTCCCCTTGCAGGGCTTCCTGAGGTGGCGTGGCTACAGTCGGCAGTACGCCTACAACTACCGGAGCACCGCCTCGATCGAGGCCAAGGGCCTGGAGCTCAAACGGCACCTGGACGAGCACATCAAGGGGGGGCGCATCACCCTCGTCGCGCACTCGATGGGCGGGCTCGTCAGCCGGGTCTACCTGCAGATGCTGGGCGGGGACCGGAGGGTGGACACGCTGATCACCCTCGGCACGCCACACCTCGGCAGCCACGCGGTGGCGTGGATGCCCACCCAACTGGTCTCCCAACTCAAGCCGGACGGCCCCTTCCTGAGCAACCTGAACTCGCTGCCAGCTCCGGAGGGAGTGCGCTGCGTCAGCTTCGCCGGGACAGAGGACCTGATGGTGCTCCCGGGCACAAACGCGCTGGGATTCGGCGAGGAGATCCTCCTCGAGGGCGCTGGTCACCTCGACATGCTGATGTCGCGACAGGTCTTTCTGCGGATCGGGCGCATCCTGGACGCCGAGGAAGCCTAAAGAAAGGGACTCTGACGAGACAGAGGCGTATCCTCGGCGCTCTGTTGATCTGCCTTCTCTCCATCTTCGCCTGTTCGTCCGGGTGGTGTCCCCCGGGCTTCGCGCTCGGCGAAGACGGAGACTGCCACCCGCAGGACACCAGCGCGCCGGAAGACGCTGGACCGCGCGCCACGGGCACCTGGACCCTCGGCCCCCTGCAGGACTGTCCGGAGCCGGTCGCCTTGAGCTATTCCGACCAGAGCGACCGCCTGCCTGTCCCCCCCGAGAACGCCTTCTTGGACGAGCGGGGCGAGGTGGCGATGGTCGGGGACCGCCTGGTGTTCACGACTTTCGACAGGGGTCTGGCCTGGGTGGAGCTGGAGAGCGGCGAGTGGGACACCGAGTCGTACAGCCTGACCTTCCTGACGATGGCCTCGGGCGACCTGGACGGGGACGGCCGCCCGGACCTCGTGCTGGCCGGGGAGGGGCTGGTCCTGGTCTATGCATGGGGCACCGATGACCAGCGTGAGGAGGTGCTCGTCGAATACGGCACCTGGTCGGCTGGCCGGGCCATCTTCGAGGTGCTGGTGGTCGACCTCGACCAGGACGGCGACGCCGACATCTTCGCTGGCTTCAACGACGGCACCCAGGTCAACGAGGACAACCGATCAGGGGTGTTCTGGAACGAGGGGGGGGACTTCGACCTCGAGCCCACGCTGGCTGGGGGAGAGGCCGACCGCTGGGGGATGAGCTTCGACGCGGTGACCCTGGACCTGGACGGAGACGGAGATCTGGACGTCTACGAGTGCAACGACCGGGGCTATGTCGGCCCCAACACCCTTATCCAGAACGACGGCCAGGGCGGCCTCGATGCGGTGGGCGGCCGGGGATCCGACTGCCGGTTGGGGTGCATGAGCGTCAGCTTCGCGGACTTCAGCGAGGACGGCGTGTTGGACATGTACCTCGGGGCGACCGGGGAACACTTGATCCTGACGCGCATGGGCGACGACTGGGTGGACACCAGCAACGCGATGCTGGAGCCGTTGGCGGAAGGTCAGATGGTCTGGGGCAGCGCCATGGCCGACCTGGACAACGACGGCACCGTGGAGATCGTGGCGGGCACTGGCGACTTCGTGGGCTTCGACCCGGTCTACTGGCCCTTCTTCGTCGGCGTCCGCGGGTCGGACGGCGTGTGGACCGACCAGAGCGAGGCGCTGGGGTTTCCCCAGGTGACTGGCGCCCGAGCGGTGCTGGCCCGGGACTTCAACGGCGACGGGGTCCTGGACGTGCTGGCCGGGGAGATGTCGCACGGGGGTTGGTTGATGATGTCCGATGGCTGCACGGCTGAGAACTGGCTGGAGATCGAGGCCCCGACCGGCAGCATCGCCCACGTGGAGGCAGGAGGTGTGACCCGCACGGTCCTGATCACCGACGAGCCGGGGTACGGCGTCTGGGCTCCGCCGATCGCTCACGTCGGGCTCGGCGCGGCGGAGCAGGTGGACAGCGTCCTGTTGGAGGTGCCGTGGGAGGGATGGACCGTGCTGGAGGGGCCCTTCGATGCTCGACGGCGGGTGCGCTACGGCGACGCACCGCTGGGCACCGACGCCGGGTGGTAGGCACTCAGGCCGGTGTGACCGCCAGCTCCACGTCGAGGGTGTCGCAGCCGTAGTCGTAGGCGATGTCGACCCTGTAGGTCTCGTCCTCTACCAGGTGCACAGGCTCCTTCAGGAAGATGACCTCTGGGTTGTAGAGGAAGCGAGTGCGCTCCGTGACGAGGTCCTCTGTCAGCCAGGCGCGGCTCGTGATGACCACGGCGTCGGCCACCCGTGTCTTGCGGGCGCGCACGACCACGCTGGTGTCGACGCGAGCGGGCTCGACGGGCTGGGTCAGGTCGATGACGTCGTAGAGGGTCCTGGTGGACACCGGCTCGTCGCCGGCCAGCAGATCAGAGCGGCTGTCGGTGTCGATGCGCACGCCGTAGAGCTCCTCCTGTGCGTCCAGGAGCTGGAGGAAGGACTCCACCTTTCGGGGCAGGATCCGGCCTCCTGGGGCCAGGAACTGCCGTAGGTGGTTGATCACCTGCACCTCGGGCTCGAAGAACTGGCCCGTGCAGAGGAGCTCGCAGATCAGCAGATCGGCAGGCTCGGGCAGCTCCAGCTGGCTGGCGTCGGCGTGGTGCACGTGGACGCGGTCGCTGAGTCCGTTCCTCGCAGCCATGTGCTCGATCAACGCGACGAAGCGCGGGTGCAGCTCGACGGCGTGTACCCGAGCGGCTCCATCCAGCGCCGCGAAGACGCTGAGGATCCCGGTGCCGGCGCCCGCGTCCACCACGACGTCGCCTGGTCGGACGAGGTCCTCGATGGCCTGCTTCCACAGCCGCGTGCGGTGCACGTCGTAGAGACACATGGAGATCTCGTAGGGGGTGAACTGCACCCGCGTGCTTGCCTTGCTCACGCTCCGGCCTCGAGCTTCAGGCGGTCGATGTCCTGGTGGCGGTTGAAGGAGAGGATCGCCGCCACCGCGCGCTCCGCGTCGAGCCCGGTGGAGCGGAAGGTGCCCCCCTGGAGGGCCAGGCCCTCGTCGTCCAGGCCCACGTAGAGAGGCAGTCCCCTGCTCAGCGCCCCCTCCGCCACGCGGATCACCGAGCTCAGCTCCGGGGGTTGGTAACCCGCCGCGACCAGCTCCTCGGTCAGGGCGCAGCCCTCCGCGATGTAGGTGGGGTTCAGGTGTATCGACACTGGCACGCCATGCTCCTCGCCGAGGCTGCGCAGATGCTCGAGCCCGTTGATGGCCTCTTGCACCCCCCCTTCTTCGCTGAGGCTGTGGTGAGGCTTGAGCATCAGGTAGGCCTTCAACGCGCCGCCGTGATCAGCGATCGTGCGCATCAGCTTGCGCAGCTCCGGCTCGATCAGGCCTTTTCCCAGGACGCGGTTGCGAAGGTCCGGGTCGTGGGTCTCGTAGCCGATGGCCACCTCGACCTGGACACCCTCTCCCAACACCTCGGTCAGGACCCGCAGCTCCCAGTCCTCGACGTACTCGGGGCGCGTCTCGAGTGAGACCAGCTCCAGCTCGGGGAGGTCGCAGACCTTCAGCAGCAGGTACATCAGGCTGCGGGTCGGCAAGCACTTCTGGTCCAGGCCGGACGAGGCCGTGTAGATCGAGACCTTGGTCACCTGCTCCAACTGGGTGGGCTCGTAGTGGGAGAGGATCCAGTCCACCTGGGCCTCGATGTCCTGGGGGCGCACCCGCTCGCCGCCTTCGGCCAGGCTGGGCAGGGAGCAGAAGGCGCAGCGCGCGTAGCGGCAGGGGCGGGTGTAGAGCGCGAAGACGAGCTCCTTGCCAGAGGTGCAGTCGACGTACCAGTGGAAGAGCGGGCGGGTGAGGTCGCGCATGCCGAATCCTATGCTGGATGTAGGCCGAGCAGCAGCGAGGGAGACCGTGGACGCCGACATCATCATCGTAGGAGCCGGACCCTCCGGCTGCGCCACCGCAATGGGCCTGGCTGACCGTGGTCTGGAGGTGCTGGTGCTGGACCGGGCAGCCTTCCCTCGCGACAAGGTCTGTGGCGAGGGCCTCATGCCCCACGGCGTGGCCGCGCTGGAGGCCCTCGGTCTGCGGGAGCGCCTGGTCCAGGCCGGAGCTCAGCCCTTCTTTGGCATCGCCTACCACGACGGGGCCCGCCGGGCCGAGGGGCGCTTCCCCGAGGTCCAGGGCTTCGACCACGGCCTGGCCCTGCGGCGGCTCCACATGGACCCCATCTTCCAGGAGGCGGCCGCCTCCCGGGCAGAGGTGCGCCTCCACACCGAGGTGGAGGTGACCGGGTTCCATGTGGAGGAAGATGGCGTGCGCGTGGAGTCGGCCATGGGGACCCTGGAGGCTCGGGCGCTCGTCGGGGCCGACGGTCTCAACTCGATGATCCGCCGCAAGCTGGGGTTGCGCATGAGCCCGGCTGGCAGGCCCCGCTACGGAGCCCGCCTACACCTGCAGCTGGCCGCCGGACGGGCCGGACCAGAGCTCGTCGAGGTCCACCTGGGCGAGGGCTCCGAGGTCTACCTCACGCCGGTGGGCGAGGGCCTCGTCAACCTGGCCTTCCTCTGTGAGAAGGAGGTCAGCGCCACCCTGGGTGGGGACCTGGAAGGGGGACTCCTTCGGCTGGCTGGAGACTGCGCTTCGCTCGAGACCTGGCTCGAGGGCAGCGAGGTGATCTCCGAGGCGATGTTGACCGGGCCTTTGCGCCAGACCGTGAAGGACATCGTCAGTGATCGGACCCTGCTGGTAGGCGACGCCGCCGGCTTCCTCGATCCGATCACCGGAGAGGGCCTGAGCGTGGCCCTGGCACACGCAGGGTTGGCGGCGCGCGTGCTCGCGGAGGCGCTGCCTGACGGGGCCACCGAAGCCCTGCTCCGGCCCTATGCCGAGGGCCTGGCCGTGGCGCTGAAGGACCCGCTGCGCCTGACCGAGCTCATCCTGTGGTGGGTCCACCAGCCGATGCTCCGCGGCTACGTGGTCGAGAACCTGGCTCGCAACCCGGAGGTCTTCTCCACGCTGTTGGCGGTGCTGGCCGGGTCTGCGACGGTGAGCGAGGTCGCGCTGGCGGACCTGAGAAAGCTGGTGCTTCGCTACTGATCCAGGGTGCGCGAATAAGTCGGACTTATTACGCAAGAGCCGTGAGCCGAAAGACCGACAGGGTTGCAGAGCACCTCCTTCGCCGCATCGTCAGCGGAGAGCTCTCGCCCGGCGCCGTCCTGCCACGCGAGGCGGACCTGGCCGAGGTCTTCCGGGTGAACCGCTCGGTCGTGCGAGAGGCGCTGAAGCGACTGGAGGTCCACCGCCTCGTGCGGCCGATCAAGCGGCGGGGCACGATCGTGCTCGACCCCAGCACTTCGCTGAGCGCAGAGGTCATCCGTGTCCTGCTCGTGCCAGAGGCTGGTCGCGTCGACATCGACGTCTTGAAGGACCTCCTCGAGCTGCGGACCAGGCTGGATGCCTGGATGGCCGGGTTGGCTGCTGCACGCCGAGCTGAGGCGGACCTCGCGGCGATGGATGCGGCGCTGGCGGAGCTCGAGGCCGCGCTGGGCGATCACGTGGCCTATGGCGCCGCTCAGGATCGGCTGGCGCTGGCGCTCGCCCAGGCAACCCGCAACCGGCTCTTCCCTATGCTGGTGCACTGGCACGCCCGCATCATCCGGGACGTCGGGGGGGTGATCTCCCCCTTCCGCCTGCCGGTGCCGGAACACCTCCAGGGTCTGCGCTTGCTGGTCGAGCTCGTGCGCGAGCGCCGCGCCGAGGAAGCCGAAGCCCTGGTGCTCACGTGGCATGCGTGGGCCACCCCCACCCTGCTCGCCGCCTTGGGCGAGACGGAGTCCGAGTCATGAGCCTCGAGCGCGTCGGCGCACTGAACGTCCTCACAGTCCGTGGCAGCTTCTACGAGATGGGCCACCAGCACGGCCAGCTCCTGCGCGAGCAGGTCCACGAAGGTCCGGTGCCCTACTTCCGCAGCTATGTCGAGCGGTTGGTCGGGCGCTCGTTGCTGGGGCCGCTGTCGCCTCTCGCGTGGCCGCTCGTCAAGCACCTGATCGGGCGAAAGGTGGCGATGCGCATGCCCGAGTTCGCCCTGGAGACCATGCGCGGGCTGGCCGAGGGCGCGGGAATGCCTCCGGAGGTGGTCCTGGAGGCCGCCACGATGCCCGATGCGCTGTTGGTGGTCGTCAGCGGCCTGATCCGCGCCAAGCGCATCGGTCCAGCCGTAGAGCATCGGGTCGCCCTGGGCATGGGCTGCACCAGCGCCATCGCCTGGGGACCGGCGACCAGCGACGGGCTGCTTCTCCACGCTCGGAACTTCGACTACCACGGCGTCGGCCACTGGCCCAAGACCGCGACGGTGCTCTTCCAGGAGCCCGAGCGCGGCCAGCGCTACGTCTCGATTGCCGCTGCCGGCGTGCCCATGGGAGGGGCCACCGCCATGAACGAGGCGGGCCTGACCCTGGCCGTCCACCAGCACATGTTCACCGACCAGGCGCGCCTGGGAGGCCTGCCCATCGGGGTCGCCGGAGATCGGGTCATGCGCGAGGCCGAGACCCTGGACGAGGCCGAGGCCATGCTGCGCGAGGACCGCCCCATCGGCAGCTGGACCTACGTGATCAGCGACGGTCGGCGAGGCGAGGTGCTCTGCCTGGAGCAGAACCCGCGCCGCTGCGTGGCGCTGCGCACGCAGCCTGGAGACAGAACGCTCGGTTACGCCAACATCTTCCTGGATCCGGAGCTCGGCGCCACCGAGCGCAACCTCTACGGTTCCTACTGGCGCCACAACCGCGCCCGCTACGAGCGCGTCAACGAGCTCCTGCAGCTCGGAGATGGCAGCCTGGACCCAGCCGCGATGGCGGCCATGCTCGCGGACATCGGGACCACCCCCTGTCGGTTGCACAGCGCCATCGCCATGCTGATGACCGTCGGCTCGGTGGTCTTCCGGCCCGCTGACGGTGTCTTCTGGATGGCCGCGGGGGAGTCACCGACGAGCCGCCGGCCCTTCCTTCCCTTCAGCCTGGCCCGAGGTGGACCGGCGCCGGAGCATGGCGAGCTGGCCGTGGACACGGATCCGGAAGAGGCCAAGGCCTTCGAGGCCTACCGGCGTGCCTACCTCGCCTGCATCGACGACGAGGACGTCTCGGCTGCTCTCGCGCACATGGAGCGCGCCTGTGGGGCTCAGCCCCGGCAGCCCCTCTACCACCACCTGCGCGGGCTGCTCCACCTCCGCGCCGGGCAGGGCTCCAGCGCCGCCCAGGCCTTCTCCCGGGCCCTGGAGCTGGGTCACCCTGACGCAGAGCGGCTGGCCACCTTCCACCTCTGGAGGGGGCGGGCCCGCGACCTCGGGCGTGACCGCCTTGGCGCAGTCGAGGACTACCGGGCGGCGCTCTCTGGCCCCGGTGATCCCCCGGTGCACGCCGCAGCGGGCAGGGGCCTCCGTCGCCAGTGGCCCTCCCGCAAGGCCCGCACCGTGAACCTGGACTTCGCCTACGGAGACGTGGTGGTTCCCTGAGCTCCCAGGGACGCCGCGTGAACTACCAGCCGCAGTCCGGGACCTCCTCCATCGGAGTATCGACGCCTCCGTAGCTCACGGTCACCGTGGCCGGATCTTCGATGAGCGGCAGCTCGCAGGTGGCGCCGACGAAGCCGCAGTCGTCTGTGCAGACGGTGTCCACGTAGCTCTCGATCTCCGCCGCTCCAGTGACCATCAGCACGTCCTCGTCGAGGCTGGCGCTGCAGCTCGAGGACAGGAGGGTGTCGCAGCTGGAGCTCAGGCACTCCTGGAAGTCGATGATGAGGTCCCCATCCGTGGTCCAGCAGACGACACCTTCGTCCTCGATGGTGACGGTCTCGATGCTGGGGGTCCCGGTGCATGCGGCTAGTAGGAAAGACATGTCGTGCTCCTCGCCGCCCTGACCTTCATCGATCCTACCCGGTGGACCGCCAGGTGCGAGGAGGCATGGTACGCAGGGGGCATGCGACTTCGCCGGCGACGCCTGTTCAGCCTGATCGCGAACGAGGGCTTCCAGGTGCTGGCCCAGGGGGGAGGTCTCACTCCGTGGGCGAAACCCGGCTACCACGGCCTGCGGCGGATCGAGGACATCACCTACGGGCCGCTGCCGGAGCACCACCTCGACGTCTACCTGCCGCCCACGCCGGGTCCGCATCCGGTGGTCCTCTACTTCCACGGCGGGGGCTTCCAGGCGCTCTCTCGGAAGACCCACTGGCTCATGGGCCTGGCCTTCGCTCGGAGGGGCTTCGCCTGCTTCCTCCCCGACTACCGCCTGCTGCCGAAGCACCCCTACCCGGCGGCCCCGACCGATGCCTGCCTGGCCACGCGCTGGGTCTGGGACAACGCCCACCGACACGAAGGGGACCGCTCCACCTTCGTGCTCAGCGGTGAGTCCGCGGGTGGAAACCTCTGCCTGGTCACTGCCCTGGCGGCGTGCACCGAGCGCCCCGAGCCCTGGGCGCAGCTGGGAGTCGTGCGGCCGACGGCGGTGGTCCCGTTCTGCGGGCTGCTCCAGACCAGCGACCCGGCGCGCTTCCGAGGCAGCGTGCCCTTCTACATGCAGGACATCATCGACTTCACCTGCGAGAGCTACAACCCGACCCCCGGTCTGGGCCTCGCGGATCCCCTCGTGGAGCTGGAGCGGGCCGAGGAGCTGGTGGACTGGCCGCGCACCTTCGTGCCCTGGGGCGGCTCGGACCCCATCGGAGAAGACAGCGCCCGCCTCGCCAGGACGCTGGGACGTCTAGGCGCCCCCGTCGAAGGCCAGGAGTACGGCGGCATGCCGCACGCCTTCCACGCCTACCTCTGGCGCAAGGCGGCCCTGCGCTGCTGGGCGGATGTGTTCGCGTTCCTGGGCTAGAGCTTGTCGTCCCAGTCCGTGCCCCCGCAGACCGTGGACTCCTCGCCGTCGGCGTCCAGATCGCAGTCGATCCTCACGATGACCGGCAGGGTGTAGGTGTCGACCGTGTCGGACTGGTCATAGGGCGTTCCCCAGCCTCCGCCGTAGGCCGCGATCGCCTCGACCACCACGTCGACGTCGTACTCGCCGTGGTCCCAGTCCTCGTAGACCCGGGAGATCGCGACCCTGAAGGACTTGCCCTGTCCTGGTGGCACGATGGCGTCGGACCACTCGCCGACGACCATGAGGTTGCCGAGTCCCTCGCCCTCGAGCCCGACGAGCGTGAAGTATGCGGGGCCCTCGCCGTGGTTGCGAACACCCACCTCGACGGACTCGGGGGGCTCCTCTTCGTAGGAGACCCAGGGGAACTCGACGGAGGTCGGATTGAGCTCGACGTCTGTCGGGTACTCGGGGATCGCGCAGGCGAACAGCCAGATCATGAGCTCAACTATCGCTCGGGGATTCGGCAGGCACGACTCAGGTCTCCGGGCAGCGCGCGACCATGTGGTCGACGAAGGCCCGGACCTTCGGCTGTCGGTAGAGCCGCTCGGCGTAGACGACCGAGAGCGCCGTGATCGCGCCTGCCTGACCTCGGAGGACCTGGAGCAACGCACCGGATGACAGGTCTCGTTCGACCAGCGGCGATGAGACGTCCGCGTTCGTAGAGCTCACGGCCGGCGTCGGTCAGCGTCAGACGCCGTGTGCTGCGGTGAGCCAGCACGACGCCGAGCCGTGCCTCCATCCGTGACATCCGCCGGGACAGGGACGCCCGGGGCACGTCGAGTCGGCGCGCGGCCTCGGACACGCTGCCGGCTTCGACCATGGCTACGAACTCGGCGAGGTCCTGCATCTGTGACGAATCCGTGCAGATGGTGCCTGAGTCGCCAGTCTTGTGTCCACCGTGGTCAGGGCATGCTGGAGTCGCGGATGTCGAAACCATGGGCCAAGCGCGGTGCGAGCAACTAAAATGCGCGCGCCGGAGATCCCCATGCCCTTGTTCGTGCTCATCGCCCTGTCTGGCTGCCGGAACGAGTACAGCACCTTCCGCAACGTGCTCGATCTGGTCGTCACGCTGGACGACCCGACGCCGACCGCTGGGGACGAGGTCGCCTACCTCGCATACATGGACGGTGCTTCGGAGCCCATAGCGCTCGACGACGAGCTGATGATGAGCTCCTCGCTCGAGGAGATGCTGGACTGGGGCGACGGCACGCTGGTCCCGACGGTCGCCGGTCCGCACGAGCTGACCGCCTCGACGATGTTCGAGGGCGAGCTCTACGTGGTGACGGTGGACATGGCCGTGTCTCCCGGGGCGCCGGCGCTGGTAGACCTCCAGCTCTCCGACCTGCAGACCGACGCCGGGGTGCCCATCACCTTCGGCGTGGTCGCCTGGGACGCCTTCGGCAACGAGACCCCGACCACCGGCATCGAGGTCACGCTGGACTCCTCCGACGTCGCGATCGAGGGCAACACCTTCTACAGCACCGTCTCCGGCCTCTACGAAGCGACCGCGTCCAACGACGTGGTCTCGGACATCGAGGAGTTCGTGGTCGTGCCCGGACCGGCCGCCGGACTGGACCTCGAGCTCTCCCGGACGGACCTGGAGGTCTCCGAGACGACGCTGGCCACCGTCACCATCGTCGATGCGTACGGCAACCCCGCGGGCGACGAGCCCTGGGACCTCTGGACCGACCCGATGACCGACGTCACCGTGTCCTACAACGCCATCACCTTCGACGCCGAGGGCTGGTACACGGTCTACGCCGCGACCACGGACGAGGCCCTGTCAGACAGCGTCGGGCCCTTCCTCATCGACTCCACCGGCCCCGAGCTGGAGGTCTTCGTCCCCGAGCGCGGCACCCAGACCACCGACGACGGCCAGTACGTCGGCGGCACGGTCTTCGAGGAGTGGTCCGGGGTCTCTTCGATCACGGTCAACGGCGACACGGCGACCCTGAACTCCGACGGCACCTGGGAGTCGCTGCAGGCCTACGACTTCGGCATGACCACGCTGGAGACCGTCGCCATCGACGGTGACGGCAACCGCACCACCGACACCCGCGCCGTGATCGCCGGCGAGTTCAACAGCTACGGCTACGGCATCGGGGACGGCTTCCAGGCCCGCATCACAGAGGACGGCTTCGACACGCTGGAGGAGCTCGCCGGAGACTTCATCGACACCGACGCCCTGGCCTCGGCGATCCCGGATCCGGTCTTCGAGGACAGCGCCGAGAGCTGCATCGTCTCCTGGTGCTGGGAGTGGTACTCGGTGACCTTCCGGGTCACGAACCCCTCCATCGGGTCGACCTCGCTGGACATCGATCCGACCAGCGGTGGCTACCTCGACACCGAAGCCATCATCTACGACCCGCACCTCGACTTCAACGCCTCGGGCAAGGTCATCGGCATCAGCTACAGCCAGTCGGGCTCCATCGACGCGGACTGGATCAGCATCTCGATGGAGATGACGCCCTATGTCTCCAGCGGACAGCTCGGAGTCACGGTCGCGAACGTCTCCACTGACGAGGACGGCTTCGACTTCGATCTCGAAGGCTGGCTCTGGGATGTCATCGACTTCTTCGGAATCCCGGTCGACGCGCTGGTCTGGAGCGTGCTCGGCGGGCTGATGGAGGACATGGCAGAGGACGAGATCCCCTCGCTCTTCGCGGACGCGGTCCAGGGCCTGGAGATCGGCGAGACCTTCGAGATCGAGGACAACACCTACGACTTCGACGCCATCCCCTACAGCGTCAGCGTTGACGACTACGGCCTCACGCTCGGGCTCGAGACCTGGTTCACGGCCCAGGCCTGGATGTCGCCGTTTACCGACACGCCGGGCAGCCTCGTGTACCCCTACACGGCGCCGACCTACTCCGGCGCGACCAACGCGATGATCCTGGGCATCTCAGAGGACTTCCTGAACCAGGCCTTCCACGCCCTTTGGGTCGGCGGCCTGCTCGACATGCAGATGCCCGCCGAGGAGCTGGGCCTGGACGTCGGCGAGTTCGGCGAGTTCCTGCCGTTCTCCTCCCTGGGCATCGGCACGGTGGCCTACCTGCCGCCGGTGGTCATCCCCGGTACCGGGTCCGAGCTGCTGGACCTCCAGCTGGGGGACCTCGAGGTCAGCCTCTACGACGGGGACATCGACGAGGCGAACCTCTGGATGCGCTTCTACGTGACCGTCACCGTCGGCCTCGAGCTGGAGGCGACAGCGGACAGCACCCTGTCGGCGGGCCTCGGCGACACGGAGATCCTCTTCGACCTGGTCTACCCGAACGAGCGCAGCATCCACGCCGATGGGGTCGAGAGCTTCCTCGGCGAGCTGGTCGACCTGCTGCTGCCGACCCTGACGGGCGCCCTCGGCGAGTTCCCGATCCCGGATCTGGAAGGTTTCACCCTGGACAACGTGAACATCGATCTGGACGGCGCGGAGGACGGCTACGTGACCTTCGGCGGGGACCTCACTGCGAACTGAGCACGGTTCGTCGCTGTTTGGCTCCACCTGAGCGTCAACAGGAGAGAAATCACGGCGCCGCCAGCCGAGATACTCTATGCGTCCAGGAGGTCCAAATGGACTACCGCTGCCTCTACGGTCACCGCACTCCCTCGTCCTTCGGCTTCGCCATCGAGCAAGGTGTCTGCCCCAGCTGCGGGGCGCCCATCGTGAGCGTCGTCGGCTACCAGATCGCCCGCAAGCTCGCCGCGACCGTGCCCCTCGATCCGGTGCTCGCTTTCGCCACGCTCCGCGTCCTCGAGAACGAGTACGACATCACGCCCAAGGCAGTCACAGAGGATGAAGCCGAGGTCTCGATGGCCGAGATCGAGATCGACGAGGCCGAGGTCGAGAACACCGCCGTCGAGGTGGAGGAGACCGCCGCCGTCGAGACGAACGGAGCCACCGCCGCCGTGGCCGTCGCCTCCGTGGCCGTCGACGATACCGCCACCGACCTTCCGAGCGAGGAGGCGCCTCCGCCGCCCGTCTTCGCCGAGGCCGAGGTCGAGGAGAGCCTCTCCGACGTGGAGAAGGACTTCTTCGCTTCTGGAGAGGTCACCACCCCCTAGCGCTAGAGCGCCGAGACGAAGTCCTCGGCCGAGCTCTCCGTCGAGCGCGTGAGCAGCTCCTGTGCCAGCTCGGTGCGAGCCGGGTCGCCGCCAGCGAACTTGGCCTGGACGCGGGCCAGCGTGTCCTCCCAGTTCCAGCCGGGAGAGCCCTCTGGGAGCGAGCGCGTCTCTGGCCAGAAGCCGCCGCGGGTCGTGTGGACCTTCACGTCCATCGGGAGCACGTAGCGGAAGGCCCTGGGGTCGAAGGCTCCAGCGGAGAGGCCACCGGCCAGTGGCCCGAGCTTCGCCAGCTCCAGCAGGTCCGCCCCCGCCGGGGTCTCGGGGCCCGGCAGCGCGGTGCGGAAGGCACCCGCGGCGTGCTTGAGCTGACCCAGTGTCAGGCCGCCGAGGATGCCCTGCTCGGCCAGTCCGCGGATGGCCGCGACCGTGTGTTCCCAGGCGTGTTCGACGCGGATCCTGCCGGCGAGCTCGGCGATGTCGCCGCCCTCTTCGGCCCAGAAGGACTCCCCGAACTCCCGCGGGCCCAGCTGGTGCGCGCGGGAGCTCGTCGCGTACGCGGCCCTCAAGCTCCATGTGAGGCCCTCTCGGTCCACCGACGCCACCTGGTCCGCGGCCCAGACCGGCAAGGACACTCGGATCACCGCCTCGGTCCACTGGTCGGGTCGGAGGCGCTTGTCCGCTGCCCGGATGTGGCGGCTGTGGATCTCCTCCAGCGCCTGCATGGCCACGTTGTGCCAGGGTGAGCCCGCCGTCAGCTTGAACCAGAGGGTGTCGGTGAGCCAGGCGGTGCCGAGCCCTCCGAAGACATGCCGGAGCACCACGGGACAGCCGAGGGCCTGGTACCAGGCGTCGGTGTCGAGCAGCGAGACCGGCCCGGCGATGCCATCGCTGGCAGCGTCCACCGCGGAGGCGCCGGCGACGACGGCGTTGGCGGCGACACGGGCGCGAACGTGGTGGCTCGTGGCCAGGCCCGCGGTGGAGGCGCACCCGCCGTCGCTCAACGACAGCGCCAGCGCGTTGGCTGTCGTCTCGGCGCTCGAGCCGCGCAGTCGGGCGATGGCGGCGGCGGCGGCGACGGCCTGGAGCCCGGTCCAGCCGGTCGCGCTGTTGGGGGCGAGCAGCCCGGCGGCGCCGACCCGAGCGGAGAGCTCGTTGGCGATGACGGTGGCCAGGAGCAGCTCGCCCAGGGTGTGCTCGCGCGCGCTCGACCACGTCCCACAGACCGAGCCGGGGCCGGCGGGACCCCAGAGGATCTGATCGCAGCAGTCCCAGGCCGCTGCGTTGCCCGCGTGGTAGCGCAGCGCCTGCTTCTGGCCGACCCGGCGCCCAGAGGCCAGCGCCGGCTCCTTTCCCCTGCCCAGTCCCAGCCCCAGCGCCTGGCCCGCGGCGAGCGAGGTGTGCACAGCCCCGGCGGTCGAGAGGTGCTGGAGGCGGGCCCGCTCCAGCACGCGCTCGGGCACGTCGCCCAGCTGCAGTGAAGTGGACCACTCGGCCCACGTCGCGAGGAGGCTAGTAGTCAAAGCTGCACTGCAATCCGGTCGTGAAGAAGCGGCCTCCGATCGGGATGGGCGCGCCGTTTACCGGGTAACCCGCGCGGTGCTCGTCAGTTGCAGGGCGCTTCAGCGTTCCGCGGGCGAGCGTGTGGTACTGGAAGAAGAGGTCCCAGCTCACGGGCCCCTCGACCGTGTTGTTGATGGCGCCATGGGAGACGCCGATGCCGAGGCCGAAGAGCAGTCGGTCAGCGTCCAGGAGCGAGGTCTCGGCTGTCTGGGCGACCAGCGGGCTTGGCTCGTATCCAAAGCCACCGCGGACATGGGCGGCCTTCCAGCCGAGGTCGCCCGGCAAGGGGAAGCGGGGCAGGAAGAGCTCCGTTCCGGTGCGAATGCTCCAGGTGTTCCGCCACTCGATGCCGCTCACGTCGTGGCCGTTTTCGATGGTCAGATCTCCGAGATCGGCCATCGTCGCTTGCAGCTCCGCGTCGAGCAGCTGCGTGGAGTTCAGCTGCATCGCTCCCCAGCGCGTGTGGTGCACGTCCAGGTAGAAGTGCAGGATGTCGTCGACCGAGTAGCTCCCGCCGAACTGGAACTGCATCGGCATGTAGTGATCGAAGATGTTGATGTAGACCTTGCCCAGCGCCGCGACGCTGACCGGCTCGAGCTCTCCGACGTCCTCTGCCGAGGCGTTGAGCTGGGCGTCGAGGTTCACGTCGATCGGAATGCCCCCCTCGTTTCGCCACACGAAACCGAGCGCGAGGCCGTCGAGGGGCTCGACGAGCTCGCCGGCGTCCCAGCGGAGGCCGAAGACCGGGACAGCCGCGGGCTTGAGGTCGAAGGAGAGGTCATGGACCCGCGCCTCGAGCTCCGTGACGTCCTCGACCCCTGCATCCGCGGGCTGATCGCCGTGGACGACGCTGTCGATGGTGAAGGTGACGTCGAGGACCGAGCGGGACAACAACCGCACCCCGCCCCCGACCTGCAAGCTCCGGACGGGCTCGGCGGCGAATCCCAGGGCCAGCGCGTACCGCTGGGTCCGGTTCCGGTACATGATGTAGTTCGGCAGCTGGGGATCGACCGTCTGGATGCGGAGCAGCCGCGCCTGCGGCACGAACAGGGCGGCGCCGATGCCGAAGCGCTCGCCGATGGGGCGGCGCAGCCCGAGCATGAAGCCGTCGCCCTTGTCGTAGTCCCCCATGCTGAGGGGCTCGTCGTATTCGTCGATGAGCCCGTCCCGGTTGGTGTCCCAGTACAGGGGTGGGATCTCGTCGAAGTCGAAGCGCACGAGCGCGTAGCCGATGAGCACTTGTGACTTGTCGTGCCCTGCCAGGAGCGCCGGGTTCAGCAGGGCGGAGCCGGCGTCGCCTTCGAGGGAGACACCACCCTGGGCCCGGCCCATCGCTCGGGCGCCGAAGCCGTAGAGTTCAGCCGGGCTCGCGTGTGCGAACTTGGCGGCGAGGAGCCACACGGTGCTCAGCCGTAGCCGATCTCGGGGACCGGAGTCAGCGCCAGTTGGCGCAACACATCGACGATGCCCATCGGGGTCTCCTTGGGCAAGGCCTGCCAGATGCAGGATGCGCGCGCGGAGAGGTAGGCAGTCGCCATGCCGGAGCCGCGGTAGGAGCCGCGGTCCCGCTCGCCCTTCACGGCGTAGCCATGGGCGAGGAACTTGCCGGTGAGGTTGCCCCACTCCTTCCGCGGGAAGCGGTGGGGCGCGAAGTAGTAGTACTTCTCGAGCGGACAGTCGGGGTGGCTGGCCGCTCCGACGGTCTCGGGGAGGTCCGCGGGGTAGGCCCGCTCGCCCTTCGGGTGGGCCGCGGCGAGCACCACGCTGCCGTTCTCCACCGCCAGCGCGCAGCAGTCACGGAGCAGGAGCGCCTTGCCCATGTTCGGCGTGCCGAGGGACAGGTTGATGACCTTGGCGCCGTTGCGCGTCGAGGTCTCGATGCCCGCGGCCATCAGATCCGCTGATGTCTTCAGCTTGGCGTCCATGATCTTGACGGCCAGGAGGCTGGCCTTCGGGGCGATCCGATGCACGGCGACCGCGATCTCCGTGCCGTGCCCGTTGTCGTCCCGGAACTCCGCGCCGAGCAGGGCGTGGCCCGTCGCGCTCAGCTGGATGTTCCAGCCATCGACGTCGACGCCAGCGAGTCGGGGATCGTTCTTGTCGATCCCGCTGTCGATGATGGCGATGGTGACCCCCTCGCCGTCGTAGTCCTTGCCTCTGAACCGCATCTGCGCTGCTGCACCAACCTCTTGAGGCCGTCTGAGGCGCAGATGTTAGCGGTCCATGATGGAGCAGACAAGCGGACGGCGTCACGGCGAGGGCCCACCGCCCCCGACTGGAGCTGCGGGAAGCGCAGCTGAGGGCCTCCGCACGAGCTGGTTGAGGGCACGACTGGAGGTCCTGGGTCACCGGGTGCGGGTGCAGGGTTTCGTCTGCTGGCCCGGGGCCGCCCTCGACGCCGCGGCCCATGCCTTGTGCCTGGCGGTCGCGATCCTCGTCGGCGAGTTCCGGCCAGCTTTTGGCCTGCTGTTGGCGCTGTTGCTGGTCGCATCCAGCGTCTTCCAGCCCCGCGTCGGCCCGCTCCTTCGGCACCTGCTGGTGCGTGGACGCAGCTACAACCTGGTCGTGCGGCGAGGCGAGGGCCCGCGCCGGGTGGTCGTCTTCGCCTTCGTCGACGCGCCGAGGCGACTGCAGCGCCTGGTCACGCCGCTGCTGAGCATCGCCTGGACCCTCACCGGTGTGGCGGTGGTCGCGCTCCTGCTCCGCTGGGGTGGCCTCGAAGCAGGCTGGCTCCAGGCACTCGGGCGCTCGGTGGTGGCGTTGTTGGTCCTGCTCGCGCTCGTGCTCGGTGCGCTCGAGCGTGCCAGCGTGCTCCCCGCCGAGGGCGACGCGCTGAGGCGCCTGGTGGCTCTGGCCGAGGTCCAGGTGCCAGAGGGCATCGAGCTCGTGCTGGTGGCCTGCGGGGCGGGCTTCCCCTGGCTCGATGGGCTCGCGGCGTTGCGGGCCCAGAATCGCTTCGAAGACGCGGAGTGGTGGCCGCTCGGGCGGCGGGAGGCTGCGACAGAGTGGCTGAGCGAGCGCAAACTGCGCATGATCGAGCCTGGCGCAGCCCTGTCCCTGCTCGGCCCCGAGTACGATGCGCCGGATGTCCTGGTTGCAGACGAGCGCGCTGGCGGCAACGCTCAGCGGGACGGTGACGACGCCGGAGGGTGAGCCGCTTCAAGGCGTCTACGTCGTGGCCTACGACTCGGCGCTGTCCAACACCCAGACCACCACGGACGCCGACGGGGAGTACGTGGTCGAGGGTCTCCCGAGGGGTCACTACCGGCTGCGCGCCGTGCCCATCGATCTCAACCACGTCGAGCGCTACTACCCAGGGGCCTGGAGCTTCTGCGACGGCGCTCGCCTGGAGCTCGAGTCCGATGATGTCGTCGGGGACCTCGACTTCCAGCTCGTCGCGGGCGGGGCGCTCTCCGGTCTCCTCGAGCTCGACGGTGTGCCCGAGGAGGGGGCCCAGGTCGTCTGCCGGGGAGAGGGGATCCGCAGCCAGGGCATCGTGCGGTCCACCACTACCGACGCGGAGGGGCGGTTCTCGATCCTCGGCCTCGACGCCGACTCGGGCGACACGGAGCCCTACTCCCTGGGCTTCTCCGCGGAGGGGCTCCCGACACAACAGCTCGGCGGGGTCTACGAAGACGGAGACCATGTCGTTCTCGGGCGCGGAGACGATCTCGACGTCGGCGTCGTCCCCCTGCTCGTCGGCGCTGGGGTCGAGGGCATGCTCGAGGGCTTCGACGGGCCCGTGTCGGCCGCGTCGGTCCACCTCTACTCCAACGGGCAGGTAGTGACCGTGTCCTCCGACGCCGACGGCCTCTACGCCGCGGAGGGACTCCCGGCCGGTGATCTCGTCGGCTGGGCCTCTCGCGAGGGCTGGGCCCACACCTACTGGCCGGACGAGGCCGTCCCCACCCAGACGACCCCCATCGAGGAGGGCGAGCTCCTGGTCGACTACGACCTGACCATGTACGAAGAGGCCGCCATCACCGGGGTCCTCGACCTGGAGGGCGACCTCTCGGGGGTCACGCTGATCGCCTTCAACGAGAGCAACACGGTGGGCCTCGGCACGCAGGCCGACGAGGACGGGTACTTCCGCGCGGGCCGACTGCACGCAGGCCGCTACAGCCTCTTCGTGTACGCAGAGCCGGAGGGCTACGTGCAGGACTACGTCAGCGACGAGGCCGGAGAGCGCGTCTACTACGAGGTCGACTACGGCGAGGACACGGAGGTGGTGGTCTCCCTCGAGCAGGCCGGTGTGGCCTTCGGCGCCGTAGAGGATGACCAGGGCTTCCCGGTGCAGGGCGCGACGGTGTACCTCGAGCCCCTCGATGTCGACACCGACGCCAAGGCCGCCACCACGGACGCCGAGGGGCTTTGGCGGGCGGAGGGCCTGCGGCCGGGCGTCTGGTTCGCAGAGGTCTTCTACACCCCGTACTGCGACCGCGATCCGGGGTGGGTGAGCGTGTTCTGGCCGGGCACCGTCAACCCGGAGGTCCAGACCACCGTGAACATCGCGGCGGGCGTCGAGTTCGAGCTCGACTTCACGATGCCCGTCGACACCGACCGCGACGACATGGGTGATGGCTGGGAGGATCACTGGGGGCTGCATGTCGGACGCGACGACTCTGCCGAAGACCCGGACGGCGACGGAGTGATCAACCTCCGCGAGTACTGGGAGGGCACCAACCCGATGGAGGCGGAGGGCCGCCGCTGTCGGGGGGGCTGTGGCCCGAGCGGTCTGTTCGTGGGAGTCTGGCTCCTACCGCTGCTGTTCTCACGACGTCGTTGATCAAGAAGGTCGCCATCGGGCTCCTCATCGGAGTCCTCCTGCTCGCGCTCGCCTTCTGGGGCGTGCCGCTGGAAGACGTCCGCGGCGCGCTGGCCCAGATGAACCCTGCGTGGCTCGTGCCGGTGGCGCTGATCTTCCTCTACCAGCAGGCCATCCGCGCCCTGCGCCAGATGGTGATGGTCCGCGCGCTGGTCCCGAGCTCGACCTACTGGACGAACCTGGGGATCCTCTGCATGGGCTTCCTCTGCATCAACACCTTCCCCGCTCGTCTCGGCGAGTTCGTCCGGCCCTACCTGTTGAAGCAGAAGGAAGGCATCCCGATGGGTGCCGGCTTTGGCCTGACCTTCGTCGAGCGCCTCCTCGACCTCACCGCGACCCTGTTGATCCTCGCGCTGGTGATGACCTTCGCGGAGCTGCCCACCCACCAAATCGAGCTGGCCGGCTCCACCTGGGACGTCACCGAGCTGGGCGCTCGCGTGGCCATGACCATGCTGTTGCCTCTAGGCATCGTGGCGCTGGGGCTGTTGTTCTTCGGGAGGCAGGTGCTCACCCTGAGCGCCTGGATCCACCGCGCCGTCACCGCCCGCGTCACCTGGAGTTGGCTCGATCGGCTCGGCCGATGGCTCCTCGGCTTCGCAGAGAGCTTCGTGCGGGGGCTCGACAGCGTGCGCAGCCCCGGTCGACTGGTGATCCTCGTGGCGCTGACCGCCGCCACCTGGGTTGGCAGCGCCTTCATGTACACCTGCCTCGCGGCCGCTTTCGGCTTCCCGGAGCTCATCGGCTTTCTCGAGGGTCTGGGCGTCATGGTGCTCATCATGCTCGGCACGATGGCCCCGGCACCTCCCGGGTTCGTCGGCGTCTACGAGGCCGCAGCCAGGGGCGCGCTCGCGCTCTTCGGCGTGCACGGAGAGCTGCTCTCGGGCAAGGCCATCGCCTACGCGCTGGTGCTCCACTACTGGACCTACGCGGTGCAGGCGCTGACGGCGTGGTGGTTCTTCCGCCAGGAGTCGGAGGGCTGGTGGGCCCTGATGATGCGCGCCCTGGGGCGAGGTGGGGATCCCGAGCAGTAGGTCGCTCAGACCCTCCGCACCCACACGGCGAGGACCGGCTCGCCCTTCTCGTCGAACTTGCGCTGGTAGTTCGTGCGCAGGTCCTCGCCCCAGGGGGCGCCCAGGCCGCTGACGTCATCGCAGGTGCCGACGAGCTCGAACTGTGGGTGGGTCGAGACCGCGGAGGACAGTGCCTCGACGTTGACCACGTGGTCGGTCTTGAGGCGGATCTCGGCGCCTGCCTCGAGGACCGAGGCGCAGACCTCGAGGAAGCGAGGTCCCAGCAGGCGGTTCTTGGCCTGCCGGTCCTTTGGCCAGGGGTCGGGGTGGTTGATGTACAGCGCTGCGATCTCGCCGGGCACGAACAGGTCGCTGATCGCCGAGGCGTCGTACCGGCAGACCCTCGCGAACTCCTCCGCGCCTGCGGTGCGGAGCTTCTTCGCCGTGAGCATCACCCGCTTGAAGCGGATCTCTACGCCCAGCCAGTTGCGCTCCGGGAACCGGGACGCCATGCCAGAGAAGAAGAAGCCGTTGCCCGGTCCGATCTCGACATGGAGCGGCGCCTCTCGCCCGAACTCGTCGCTCCAGGCCCCACGGCAGGCCGCCGCCTGGTCCGCGGTGAGCACGGGCCGCCCGTAGCTGAAGTGCTGCTTGAGGTAGGGATTGACGTCCGGCTTGGGGTACTCGTCGGGGGGCTTGTCGACGAAGAGACGCTCAGACCTCGGGATTGGGCTTCCACGCCTCGCCATCGGCGTAGACCTCCTTCTTCCAGACCGGGAGTCGGTCCTTGATGGCCTCGATCGCATAGCGGCTCGCCTCGAAGCAGGCGGCGCGATGGGGGGTTCCGACCGCGATCACCATCGAGGTCTCGCCGATGACCAGGGGGCCCGTCCGGTGGGCCACGGCGACCCGTGTTCCCGGCCAGCGCGCCGTGATCTCCCCGCGGATCGCGCTGACGACGGGACTGGCCAGCTCCTCGTAGGCTTCGTAGACCAGCCCGGTCACCGGGCGCCCATCGAAGTTGTTGCGCACGACCCCCTCGAAGACGAGCACCGCGCCGAAGCCCGGGTCGTCGACCCGCGCGCGGATCGCCGCGACGTCGAGAGCCTCCGCCGTCAACTCCAGCATCAGCCGCCTCCTACCGGGGGGATCAGCGCCAGCTCGTCGCCCTCCACGAGGATCACCTCGCCCCGAACCAGCTCGTGGTTCACGGCGAAGCCGACGGGAACACGGGGCTCTGCGAACAGCGAGGCGTAGGCCTCCAGCGCGGTCGTTCCCTCTGGGAGCACGACCTCCTCCTTGGCGACTCCACGCTGTTCGCGGAGCTGGGCAAAGGTCCTCAGCGTGATGCGCGGCATGCCGGTTGGATAACCTCTGTGTGATGTGGGTCTTTCTGATCTGGGGCTGCGGCCCCTCCGAGCCAATCCTTCCTGGCGTCCCCGTCGTGGACGAGGAGTCCGTCGAGTTCGAGACGGCCTACGAGCGCAAAGAGGGTGTCTACGTCGACATCCAGTTCCTGGGGGGGCGCAGCTTCGACGAGGTCCGCGGCGAGGTGAGCATCCAGCTCGGTGACATCCAGGAGGTCAACGACCTCGGCGTCATGGACGGCACCGAGTACGTCATGGAGCGCGGCCGCGTGAAGGTGAAGGACGGCACCATCTACCTGGTGCACGTGGACCTGCCGCGCGCGATGCGCCAGGGTCCTGCGCTCCACGCCACCGGTCTGCCGTCGGACATCGATCGGCCCTACAACCTCACGAACGAGGTCCGCCTGCGCTGGCACAGCGGCTTCGACCGCATCCGCATGGGGCGCGAGGTTCGAGAGGGCGACATGGTCATCTGGGTGGAGGCCCTGAAGTTCGACCCGCGGGATCGGTGAGCGTGGTGCGATACTGAGCCGATGCTCCTCTGCGTCCTCGCGGGCTGCGGTATCGAGAACCTCGTCCGCGGCCAGGACCCCGAGTTCCAAGACCCCGTCGTGGTCGTGGAGACCTTCGAGCAGGCCCCGCACCAGAAGGTCGATCTGCTCTTCGTGGTCGACGACACCGGCTCGATGGCAGAGGAGCAAGCAGCCCTGGCGGAGTCCTTCGCCGCCTTCGTCGGGGCCATCGACGAGCTCGGTCTCGCCTACCACATCGGGGTCGTCACCACGGCCTCGGAGAGCGACGAAGCGGGGATCCTCCAGGGTGATCCGTGGATCATCACGGCGGCGAGCCAGGACCCGGTGGGGGACCTCGCGCAGGCGGTGGATGTAGGCACGGACGGGGTCGACGAGGCTGGCCTCGGAGCGATGGTCCTGGCCCTGTCGACACCCCTGGTCGACGACGACAACCGGGGCTTCCGCCGTGCAGACGCGGCGCTGCACGTCGTCGTGCTCTCGGACGACGATGACGCGAGCGAGGACGTCCTCGGAGCCGATGCGGCGGCGAGCGCCACCGCCTTCCTCGAAGAGCAGGCCGAGGGCACCGGCTTCGACGCCCAGCTGTCCGCCGTGATCGGTGACGTGCCCGGCGGATGTCGGGGACCGGGGGGAGAGGCCTTTCCCGGCACGACCTATGCGGAGGTCGCCGAGAACACCGGCGGGACCGTCGGCAGCATCTGTGAGGCCGATCTGGATGCGGTCCTGGAAGCCATCGTCGAGCTCTCCGCCCACTATCCGACCACCTTCGAGCTCCAGGCCGAGCCGGCCAACAAGCCGCGGGTCGCCATCGATGACGAGCGCCTCGACGGCGGCTGGGTTCTCGAGGGCACGACCCTGTCCTTCGACGACGCACCTCCGGCCGGAAGCCTGATCGAGGTCCGGTACGAGCTGCAGACAGAATGATCTTCGTCAGCGTCGCGGTCGCGGCTGCGACGTCGCTCTGGAGCATCGATCTCGAAGAGGACGACGGCGGACTCGGCCCCGAGGTCGGTGACCTCCAGTGGGAGTGGGGGCTGCCGAGCACCGGTCCCGGCGCCGCGCACACGGGGTCCCGCGTGTGGGCCACGCGCCTCGATGGCCCCTACCTGAACGACGCGGAGGGCCTGCTCTACCTCCCCGCCTTCGACCTGGGCTCGACGGTGAACCCGTCCCTGGTCTTCTGGCACTGGACCGAGATCCAGAGCGGCGACGCGGCCTATCTCGAGGCCTCGGACGGGCAGGGGGGCTGGACACGTGTCGAGCCCGCCTACGGCTACCCGGACCCCTCGGGTTTCACAGGGGACACCGGCGGCTGGCAGCAGGTCTACGTCGACCTCTCGGGGCTCTCCGATCTGTCCGAGCTCCGGCTCGTGTTCTCGAGCGACGCCAGCGTTCAGGGGACCGGCTGGTACATCGACGACCTCGAGCTGTGGGACGGGGACATCGTGCCGCCGCGCCTGGTGGTGATCTCGACCCCCAGCGACACAGAGGACCTCGACGGACCCTACGTGGTCGAGGTCGAGGCCGAGGACGATCAGGGCCTGGCCTCGCTCGGGCTCTTCTGGGAGACCGACGTCGACTCGGGGCTCGCCGAGCTGGTGCGCTTCGGCGAGGTGTGGGCTGGCGGCATCCCCGGGCAGCCCCCCGACACGGTCGTGTCCTGGTGGATCGAGGCCAGCGACGGAATCAACACGAGCCAGACGGATCTGCAGGACTTCCGGGTCCGCCTCCTGGCACCAGAGGATCTCGCAGGCCCGGAGGGGAGGATCATCGACGTCGAGGCCGGCCTGACCTGGAGCGCGCCGAGCTCGATCCACGACCTCGAGAGCTACCGGGTCTACCGCGGCGGCGAGCTCGTCGCGGAGCCCGAGATCGAAGGAGCCATCGTCGCCGTGGACGGCGACGGTCTCGACGTCTTCGCGGTCTCGGCGGTCTATGACGTGGGCGAGGGCGATCTCTCGGAGGAGCTGTCGCTGGATGTGTACCGGCCCCGGGTGGAGACCCTCGATCCGAGCTCCGCCTGGCAGGGCGACCTGCTGCGTCTCGACCTGCTCGGCGAGTACCTGCTGCTCGTCGACGGAGAGGTGGAGGCCGAGCTCGGGGTGGGCATCACGATCGAGTCCATCGAGGTGCTCGACGTCGATCGAGCCGAGCTGCTCGTCCGCGTCGAGACGGACGCGACCGTCGGCCTCCGCGATCTCGCGCTGACCACCGCCGGCGTCGAGGTCGAGCTCGCAGAGGCCTTCATGGTCCTCGACGGCGCGGGGCGGCCATCCATCGAGTCCATCGAGCCTGACTCCCTGCGCCAGGGGGACCAGGAGACCGTCGTGATCACGCTGTCGGAGCCCCCGGGCAGCGAGGAGGTCGTCGTCGACCTCGGCGATGGCGTCGTCGTCGAGGCGGTCCGTGTCAGGGAGGAGGAGGTCTCAGTCGACGTCGTCGTCGACCCCCTCGCCCCCCTCGGCGTCCGCGGCGTCGTCGTCGACGACGGCCTGCGCCTCGTCTCCGGCGCCGAGCTCCGGGTCCGGGACGCTCTCCCACCGGACACCAGCTGCGCTCACGTCGCTCTCGGCCCCTGGTTCCTGCTGCTGTTCCTCGTCGGTCGGCGCCGGTGAGGCGCTCAGCGGCTTGAGGCTGAAGCTGGCGTTGACCTCCAGGGAGTAGTTCGTGAACAGGTGCATGAGGGCCTCGTCCATGCCGAGCCCCTCCAGGTAGGAGCGGACCTCTCGGCCCAGCGCCCGGACAGCTTCGGTCTTGACCTTGTCGCTGGAGTCGAGGAGGCCCGCCAGCACCTCACGGGTCCGGGGAAGGGGACGCTCCCCGGCTCCGGCTCCGAGAACACGTCGAGCCGCGCCGCGGAGGCTCGGGTGGCGGGGGCCCTTCTTTTCCTGCTCATCCATTGTCGCCCACCTCGCCTTCACCATAGAACGCTTCGAGGGCTGCGAGCACACGTCGTGATGGGCCGGTGACCCGGCGGGCAGGTGGGAGGGCGTTGAGGAAGACCCGGCCATACCAGCGCTCGTTCACCCGGCGGTCGAGCAGGGCGACCACGCCGCGGTCGGTGCGTGAGCGGATGAGTCGGCCGAAGCCCTGTCGGAGCTTGATGACCGCCTCGGGCAGGCTCCAGGCGCGGAAGGGGTCCCGACCCTGGGCGACGAGGCGCTCGTAGCGGGCCTGGGCCACCGGCGCTGTAGGAACGCGGAAGGGCAGGCGCGGGATGACGACCAGCCGCAGGGCGTCGCCCTTCACGCTGACACCCTCCCAGAAGCTGTCGGTGCCGACCAGCACGCTGCCGTCGGCCTCCTTGAAGCGTCGCAACAGGCGCTCCCGGCTGCCGCGCCCCTGCTGGAGCACCGGAAGCTCCCCGCCGACGTCGCGGCGGAGGGCCTCGCCGAAGAAGCGAACCTGCGCATGAGAGGTGCACAGGACGAAGGCCCCGCCCCCGCTTCGGCGCAGGAGCTCCGCGCTCAGGGCGCCGCAGGCCTCCAGCCAGCCATGCTCGTCCGGGCGAGGGAGGTCCCGCGGCAGGGCCAACAGGGCCTGCTTCTCGAAGTCGAAGGGCGAGGCCAGCACGTCGCAGGTGGTCTGCTCCGGAGCGCCGTGGCGCTCCATCCAGTGCTCGAAGCGGCCGCCGACGGCGAGGGTGGCGCTTGTCACCGTCGCTGCCTCCATGCGCTCCCAGAGCAGATCCCGAAGTGTCGGCGCGACATCGACCGGCGCCTCGCAGAGGGCCACCGGGCCTCGCTCGCGCTCGAACCAGCGCACCCGGCCCTCGCTGCCTCGACGAAAGCGCGTCGACGCGTCGGCCTTCTCCCGCAGGCGCCGGAGGCCGCGGGCCAGGTCGAGCACCGGCTGGGCCTGCTCTGGAGGGATCTCCGTCTCGTCGAGGCGGGCGGCGATGGCGGCCAGGCGGTTGTGACTGCTCCTCAGGTCGCGCTCGAGCTCGGAGAGGGTCGGGACCACCTGGTGGGACCACGGCTGAGCCTGCTGCAGCTCGTCCGTGACCCGGAGCGTGGGCCTTGGTTCGAGCATCGCGGCACCCATCAGCTCGAAGCGGGGCTCGATCTCCTGGTGCAGCTGCGCGAGCTCGTCCTTGGCCCTCCCGCAGGCCTCTGCGAGGCCGTTGGCGTCCGTCCCGAAGCGCTCTGCGAGCTTGGAGAGCGCCCCGGTCCGCCGCTTGCGATCCAACAGCGGCGCGATGGCGCGTGTGACGGCGCGGGCCGTGAGGCGCTCCCCGAGGACCGAGGTGGCGGCGTCTTCGAGGTGGTGGCCCTCGTCGAGCACGACGCGACCGAAGCGCGGGAGCACGCCGTCGCCGTCTGTCTGGGCCTTCAACGACAGGTCCGCCAGCAACAGGGCGTGGTTCAGCACGAGGAGGTGGCTCGCCGCCGCTCGCCGCCGGGCGCCGTAGTAGAAGCACTGGTTGTAGTGCGGGCAGCGCGCCCTCAGGGTCTGGTCGGCGTGGGAGACCACCCGCTCCCGGAGAGCCTCATCGAGCTCCTCGCCGAGCTCCTGGACCGAGCCCTCTTCGGCGGTCGCGGCGAAGGCGGCGAGGCGACCCAGCGCGCGCTCGTCGGGCCCCGGGTCGAGCCCGGCGGCGATGAGCTTGCGCCGGCAGATGTAGTTGCTGCGCCCCTTGACCAGCGCCGCCTCGAACTCGATGCCGGCGGCCCGCAGGTAGGGGATGTCGCAACAGAGGAGCTGGGCCTGAAGCGGACGCGTGTAGGTGGAGACCGCCACCTTCGAGTCGTTCGCCAGCGCCCAGAGGACCGCTGGCGCGAGGTAGGCGAGGGACTTGCCGGTGCCGGTCCCCGCCTCGATGACGAGGACCTCGCCGCCGTCGAGGGCGTCGGCCACCGACAGCGCCATCTCCAGCTGTTGGGGTCTGGGCTCCGCTCCGCGCATGACCCGCGGGAGATCCTCGAGGAAGAAGGCCCTCAGGCGGTCCCGGTCGATCGGCTCGGCGACCTTCCGGGCTGGCTCCACGACCCAGAAGTCGTTGTCGAGGTCGTTGTCGACGATGACCACACCGACGCCCTCGTCGCCGTAGCGGTTCGCCAGGGCGAAGTCCGCGGCGCTTGGCCGCAGGACGCCCGAGGGGTGGTTGTGGATGACGACCTGGCCGTTGCGAGGCCGGGTGAGCAAGGCGGGGACGGCCCCCTCGTCGCCGCGGCAGTGGATCTCCAGTCCGCTGACGCGGCCGATGCCGTCGACGTCGCCGATCGCGAAGACCTCGACGCCTCCGGCCTCCCTGATTGCGGCCCGCATCCGTGCCGCGGCCGCGCGGGAGAATCGAAGGCCCATGCACGGCTCCGTAACGTGCTAACGGAGGCACGATGCGCGTCGTTCTGGCAGGCGGAGGAACCGGTGGCCACGTCTACCCGGCGCTGGCCATGGGCGATGCCCTCAGGGCTCGCGGGCACGAGCTCTTCTACGTCGGCGACGCCGGCCGACTGGAGGGTCGCGTCGCGCCCCAGCGGGGCTACGACTTTCGCCCGATACAAGCCCCGAAGTACCCCCGCGGAGGTGTCGTCGGAAAGCTCGGTTTCGCCTTCTCCCTGCTCGGCTCGATCGTCGAGGCTCGCGGGCTGCTGAAGGAGCTCCGTGCGGAGCTGGTCCTGGGGGTAGGGGGCTACATCTCGGCCCCCACGGTGCTGGCCGCGTGGACCCTGGGCATCCCGCGCGTGATCCACGAGGCCAACGTCGCCCCCGGGCTGGCCAATCGGCTCTGCGCCCGGGTCGCGAACCTGGCGATGCTGACCTACGAAGCCAGCGGTCCCCGCCTCGGCGGCTCGGCGCCGAAGAAGACCGTCGGCTGCCCGGTGAACCCGAAGGTCCTCCTCGGAGAGCGGAGCGAGGCCCGGCAACACTACGGTCTGGACGAGCACGGCTCGACCCTCCTCGTGGTCGGAGGCAGCCTGGGCGCAGCGACGATCAACGCGGTGGCCCTCGCCGCAGCCCGGATGCAGAACCGCCCCTGGCAGCTGCTCTGGGTCACTGGCCCTCGCTACCACGACGGAGCGCTGCGAGACCTCGGTGAGATCCCGGAGGGCGTGGCGTTGGTCGACTACGAGGACAAGATGGGGAGGGCCTACGCCGCCTCTGACCTGGTCGTGGCCCGGGCGGGCTCGTCCACCCTCGCCGAGCTGACCGCCCTCGGCAAGCCGGCCCTGTTGATCCCCTCTCCGAACGTGACCGACAACCACCAGGAAGCCAACGCGAGGGGCCTCGAAGAGCTGGGCGCTGCGTTGGTCCTCACGGAGTCGGACCTGGACATTCCCGCCGCTCTCGATCGCATCACCGCCCTGCTCGGTGACGCAGAGGCCCTCTCCGCCATGAGCGAGGCGGCTCGGGGCCAGGGTCGCCTCCATGTCGCCGAAGAGGTCGCCGAGCTGCTGGAGCAGTTCGGCTGATCACTCGGTCGGGACGACGTCGCTCGGGGAGAGGCGGACGACGATGCCCTCCTCTCGCAGCAGGCGCCTGAGCTCCCACTTGTCGATGTCCTCGAAGTTCGAGAGGACCTTCGCCAGTGACTGGCTGGAGTCGTTCAGCGTTCTGACCGCCACTCGGGTGTCGGCCAGCGTCGCCTGCGCATCGTCCAACAGGCCCGGGATCCGCTCCATCGTCCCGGGCAGCTCGGCGGTGGCCTCTTCGACGTCCGCGAGCACGGCGTCGGCCCGGGCGACAGCGCCGCGAGCTTCGCTGGAGGTGGCCCTGACCTCGGCCATCGTGGCTCGGGCCTCGCGCACCAGGGCAGGGGCCTCCTCGCTGGCCTCGCGGAGGTTGGCCAGGGTCGCCTCCAGGTCGTTCAGCATTCGGGCCGGCCGCTCGGGGTCCTCCTTCATGGCGGTCACCAGCGGCTGCAGCATGGCGTCGATCTCCGCGGGATCGAGGCTCTGTACGAGGGGCTCCAGGCCAGTGACGAACTGGTCGATCTCGTACTGTCCGTGGGTCTCGGTGATCACTGCGCCGTCTTGCAGCAGCGGCGCCTCACGGCTCTGCGGCAGGATCTCCAGGTATTTCTCGCCGAGGACCGAGCGAGCGCGCATCGCGACCACGACGTCCTCGCGGATCTCCGCCGCCGGGTCCACGGTCAAGGTCACCCTGGCGGTGTCGAAGTCCACCTCCAGCGACTCCACGCGGCCGACCTCGACCCCGGCGACGGTCACGGCGGCACCCTGCTTCAGGCCAGCCGCGTCGTCGAAGACCGCGACGACGGTGATCCGTTCCCCCAGCGAGCCGATCGCGCCGACCTTGATGGCCATGAAGCCCAGCAACAGCGCCGCCCCGATGACTAGCAGTCCGACGCCGATCTCGTGCTTCTTGGTGCGACTCAATGCAGGTTCCGGCTCAGGAAGCGCTTGATGATGGGGTGCTCGCTCGCTCGCAGCTCCCCGGGAGAGCCGTAGGCGATGAGCTTCCCTCCGTACAGCATTCCGATCCTGTCGGCCACGTTGAAGGTGCCGACGATGTCGTGGGAGATGACGATGAAGGTGATTCCCAGCGCCTCCTTCATCTGGAGGATGAGGTTGTCGATCGAGTCCGAGGTCATCGGGTCGAGCCCCGAGTTCGGCTCGTCGAAGAGCACCACCTCGGGCTCCGCCACGATGGCGCGGGCGAGTCCGACGCGCTTGCGCTGACCTCCGGAGAGCTCGCTCACGTCGCGGTCGGCGAAACCTGGCAGCTCGACCTGCTCGAGCACGGCGTCCACGCGTTGTCGGCGGGCTTGGTAGGACAGATCCGGTCGGTGGTGTTCCAGCGGAAAGCCCACGTTGTCGCCGACGCTGAGCGAGTCGAAGAGCGCGCCGTCCTGGAAGAGCATGCCGAAGCGGCGACGCACCTCGTACAGCGCGCGCTTGGGTGCCCTCGCCATGTCGGTACCGAAGACCTCGACCCTGCCGGAGTCGGGCCTGATGAGCCCGACGAGGTGCTTGATGAGCACGCTCTTTCCTGCGCCGGAGGGCCCGATGATCGCCGTGGTGAGACCCATCTCGAAGCTGAGATCGATGCCGTCGAGCACGACGAGGTCGCCGAAGGACTTGTTGACTCCGGAGAGCTGGATCACTCTTCGCCCGAGAGCAGCGCCGCGACGGCGGAGGTCAGGCGGGCCAGCCGGAAGGGCTTCTGGATGAAGCGGGTGTGCGCGTCCCCCGGGGGGCTCGCTGCTTCGGGGTAGCCGCTGGCGAGCAGGCAGGGCACGCCTGGGTCGATGTCGCGGATGCGGTCCAGGGCCTCGCCGCCGCCCATCCTCGGCATCGTCAGGTCCATCACGACGAGTCGGAAGGGACCCTCATCGGCGTAGCGCTGGACCGCGTCGACACCGTCGGCGGCCTGGACGACGTCGAAGCCCGCACGCGCCAGCACCGTCGTGACCAGCTGGCGGACGTCCTGCTCGTCATCCACCACCAGCACTCGTCCGCTCCCGAAGAGCCTCGCTCGCACCCGGGCCTCCGGCGCGCTCGGCTGCGCCGTGGTGGCCGACAGCAGCACGCGGAAGCTGGTCCCGACGCCTGGTTCCGAGACGATGTGGATGCCGCCGCGCAGGGTACGTATGACGCTCGCGGTCGCCGCGAGTCCCAGGCCGCGGCCGGTGAACTTGGTCGTGAAGAAGGGATCGAAGATCCGCGACCGGGTCACCTCGTCCATGCCGCAGCCGTCGTCGTCGATCCGCAGCTCCACGTACTCTCCCGGTCGCAGCGCCTGCCCTGGGAAGCTGCGATCCAGCTGCTCCTCGCGCAGCGCCATGGCCTGGAGCCCGACGCGGATCATGCCGTGGCCGTCCCCGATGGCCTCCGCCGCGTTGATCGCCAGGTTCATCACGACCTGCTGGAGCTGAGCCTCGTCCGCCAGGACGCGGGGGACCTTCGCGCCGAGATCCTGGACCAAGGTGATCCTGGAGGACAGGGTGCCGTGGAGGAGCTCGCAGGTGTCCTTGACGAGGGCGACGAGGTCGACGGGTCGGATCGCGAGGTCACCCCGCCCGCTGTAGGCCAGCAGCTGGCGCGTGAGATCGGCCGCCCTGCGCGTGCTGCGCTCGACGCGGGAGAGGTAGGGGTTGAGCGGGCTGGCCACGCCGACCTGTTCGCGCACGAGCTCGAGGTTGCCGAGGGCTGCGGCGAGCAGGTTGTTGAAGTCGTGGGCGATGCCGCCCGCGAGCACACCGAGACTCTCCAGCTTCTGGGCGTGGAGCAGGGTCTCCTCGGCCCGGCGCGCGGCGATGGCCATTCCGGAGAGCTGGACCGCCGCGTTGAGCACGTCCTCCAAGGGCGCCTCGTCCTGGTCCAGACGCAGGGCCATCAGGCCGGGCGTCGTCCCGCCCGTGGCGTGGATCGGGACCCTGAGCCACTTCGGCCCGGCGGTGCCGTACTCCAGCGCCTCCCGTTCGCTGGCGTCGAGACCGGGGGCGGCGCGCAGGCGCAGGATCTCCCCGGACTCGTCGAAGTCGAGGAAGGCGCAGAGCGCCCCCGGGTGGGCGTAGTGGACCATCTCCGCGATGCGGTCCAGGACCTCTGTCAGCGGCCGCCCGCATCCGAGCGCCTCGAGCACGTCCTTCTGGTCCTCGACGAGCTCCTCTTCCTTTCGCCGCTCGGTGACGTCCCGGAGGAGCAGGAAGCGACCTCCGTCCTCGCAGGACCCCACGCGGACCTCCACCACGCGCCAGCTCATCGCCTCTCGGAGTGTCCACTCGCAGGAGCCGCCCGCAGGGAAGGAGGCGGGCTCGCCGTCCTCGTCCCACGCGAGGTCACGGACGTGGCGCCCGTCGAGGTCGGCCCCGAGGAGGGCCTCGGCGGCGGGATTCCACCAGCTCACGCACCCCTGGGGGTTCAGTGACAGGGCAGGGCTCGGGAGGGCTTTCAGGAGCAAAGCCCCGGCCTATAACCCAGCGGTCAACCGTAGTAGATCTCGCTGAGGAGGTAGTTCAAGGCCACGCAGGTGACGGCGCTGACCACGACCGCGCGGTTGGTCGCGGAGCCGACCCCCTCTGGGCCCGGACCGCTGTTGAAGCCCTGGTAGCAGGACACGAGGCAGATGACGACGCCGAAGAGCAGCGCCTTGAACAGGCTCCAGAAGATGTCGCCGGGCTCGGACGCCGCGATGGCGTGCTCCATGAAGGTCGCCCCGTTCAGGCCCAGCTGCAGGGTGGCGACGAGGTAGCCGGCTCCCACCATCGTCGCGATCGAGATCGCCGTGAGCGCCGGCATGACCAGGAGGATGCCGAGGAAGCGGGGCGTCACCAGGTGACCCCTGGGCTCCACCGCGAGGACCTCCAGGGCGTCGATCTGTTCGCGGATGCGCATCACGGCGATGGCGCTCGCCATCTCGGTCCCGGCCTTCGCCGCCACCATCGAGGCCGCGATGATGGGGGCGAGCTCTCGCATGCCGGCCAGCGCCACGAACATGCCGACCAGCCGCTGCCCCCCGAGGGGCTCGAAGGCGAGGTAGCCCTGCAGGCTCAGGTTCGTGCCGACGAAGGCGGCGATGACCAGCAGGATCGGCAGGGACTTGATGCCGATGTTGTAGGCCTCGGCGATCGCACGCGACCAGGGCCGGTGGGTGCCGGGCATCGCGCGGGTGGTCTCCAGCGCGAAGAAGGCGAAGCGGCCGACACCGGCGATCCAGCTCATCCGATGGTCCCGAACAGCGCTGAGGTGAGGAAGTAGTTGGCGGTGATGAAGAAGAGGACGGCGTAGACGACGGTGTCATTGACGGCCCTGCCGACGCCTGCAGCCCCGCCGGTGGCGTTGTAGCCGTGGTAGCAGGCGACCAGTCCGATGATGGCGCCGAAGATGGTGGTCTTCAGCAAGCCACCCCACAGGTCGACGGGGCTCGTGAAGGCCCAGAGCTCGGCCAGGAAGATCCCGGCCTGTTCGCCCTTGAAGAACACGGCGGTGACGAAGCCCCCGGTGAGTCCGGCGATGCTGCCGACGAGGTTCAGGATCGGGCAGGCGAGGGTGAGCGCGAGCACCCTCGGGACGACGTGGTAGGCGAGGCTGTCGACGGCCATCACGTCGGTGGCGTCGAGCTCTTCCTTGATGCGCATCGATCCCAGCTCTGCCGCGATGGAGCAGCCGCCTTGAGCAGCGACGAGCACGCTCGCCAGCACGGGGGACAGCTCTCGGAGGATGGCGACGCTGATGAGTGAGGCCAGCATGCGGTGGGCGCCGAAGAGCTCGAAGATCGCCAGGCCCTGGAGCGCCATGACCATGCCGAATGGGAAGACGACCGCGATCACCGGCAGCAGGCATCGCATCACCACGATCCAGCAATGACGCGCCGCGGGCCTGAGGAACCAGGGGCCACGGACCATCCGGAGGCCCACCTCGCCCGACCAGATCGCGAAGCGGCCGATCGCGGCGAGAGCCTGCACGGCACCGCAGGTATCGCGTTACGGGCAAGTCATGTGGATGACCCTGATCGCGCTCTGTCTCGCCGAGGACGCCTGGACGACGGAGGAAGCGGAGTTGCTGCGCTGGCCGGGCGCGGCAGAGGACAACCCGATCGTCGCCACGGTGGCCTCGGAGGTGAAGGTCGAGGTGCTCTTCCGCGAGGACGAGCGCGTGCGGATCCGCTCGGGCCAGGACTTCGGTTGGGTCGACGCCACCGCTCTGTCGGACGAGGGGCCGACCGACGCCGGTGGCCTGCTCGAGGGTCTGGAGATCCAGCCCCCGACGGTTCCCTTCTAGGGCGGAGGCCGTGGTCGGACTCTTCTCCCGGGACGTGACCATCGCGGTTCTCGCGTCTGGGTCGGCGGGCAACTGCACCTACGTCGGCGACGGCAAGGCCGGCGTGCTCATCGACTGCGGCATCTCGACCCGGCGCATCCTCGCTCGCATGGACGGACACGGCATCGGAGGTTGGCCCATCGACGCCGTGCTGGTGACCCACGAGCACAAGGACCACGTCGGGTCTGCAAGGATCCTGTCCGAGCGCCTCCGTCGCCTCCAGGGCAAGGAGGTGCCGGTCCACATGACCAGCGGCACCCGCGGCGCGGCCGACCCCCGGTGCCTGCCAAAGGAAGGGGTAGCGATCGTCGAGTCCGGTGCCCGTTTTCGCGTGCGGCACCTGGAGGTCGAGCCTTTCACCGTGCCTCACGACGTGCTGGACCCGGTCGCCTACAAGGTCGGCTGTGGGGACATCAAGGTCGCCGTGGTCACCGACCTCGGGCGTCCCACGGCCCTCGTCGCCCGCCAGATGCGGGACTGCGATGTGCTCGTCCTCGAGTACAACCACGACGTCGAGATGCTGATGGAGGGGCCCTATCCCTGGCATCTCAAGCAGCGAATCCGTAGCAATCACGGGCACCTGAGCAACACGCAGGCCTCGAAGCTCCTGACGGCGGGGCTGGGTGAGAGGCTCAGGTACGTCACCCTCGCTCACCTCTCTGAGGAGAACAACACTCCCGAGAAGGCCCGCGCGGCATGTCGGCGTGCCCTCGACGCTGCGGGCGCCCGGCACGTCGAGGTGCACGTCGCTGGCCAGGAGGGTGTGGCCGAGCCCCTCCGGTTGGCCACGAACGTTTGGTGATATTGCGTACTTGGCAGGTTTGAGCCACACTCTGACCATGACACTGCTCGTCCTCCTCACCGGCTGCGCCCAGCACGTGGCCTGGAAAGTGGCCCCGGCGCCCGCCGTCGAGGTCGATGTCACGACTCTCTCGGTCGCCGCGGAAGGAGCCGAGTGCAGGGACGTAGCGGACGCAGTCCTGGTCGCGATGGACGCCCGCCCTGGCGTTGCGATCGACCCGGGCGCGAGCACCACCCTGGTCGTCAAGGACTGCGACGAGTTCCTCTCGACCATCGTGGAGGTCGAGGGCGAGTGGGTCGAGATCGACGAGGTCGAGCGTCGGCGCGTGACCGTCGAGGGCACTGGCAACGCCACCGTCGAGGTGCGGGTGGCCAGCATGACCATAGGCACCCTGGACCCGCAGCACTATCACTCGGAGAGCAGCAGCTGGGCCAACGAGGGGCGCATTCCGGCACCTCGTGCTCGCGCCGTCAGCTCCGCCCTGGACGAGGGCCTCGCCCAGCAGGTCGCCGACGACCTCGCCCCGCTCCCCGCGCAGCTCTCCCGCCGTGTCTACGCCCAGTCGGAGCCCGGCACCGCTCGGGCCCTCCACAACGAGGCCGTCGCGGCCGAGCAGTCCGGCGATCTCGACGGTGCGATGCGCCTCGCCAGGGAGGCCTACGCCGCTGACCCCAGCCCCCGCTCGATGCGCTATCTCGAAGCCCTCGAAGCCCACGCGGCGACCGTCGGCTACGCCTTCAACACCGAGTAGTACCCTGGCGCGATGGAAATCCATCGCGTCGGAATCCTCACCGGCGGGGGCGACGCCCCTGGCCTCAACGCTGTCATCCGCGCCTTCGTCAAGAGGGCCGTAGGGCAGCTGCGCTGGCAGGTCCTGGGCATCGAGGACAGCTTCGACGGCATCCTGGAGCGCCCCTTCCGGGTCCAGGCGATGACCCCCCGGTCCTGCAGCGGTCTGCTCGCTCGGGGCGGCACCGTGCTCGGGACGACCAACAAGGGGGATCCCTTCGACTACCACGACCGGGGGGATGTGAGCGGCCGCATCGCCGAGGCGGTCGAGGAGCTCGGGCTCGAAGGGCTGGTCGTCATCGGTGGTGACGGCACCCAGAAGATCGGCCTGCGGCTGATGCTGGAGCGCGGGGTCAAGGTCGTCGGCGTTCCGAAGACCATCGACAACGATCTGTCCGCCACCGACTACACCTTCGGGTTCCAGTCGGCGGTCGACGTGGCCAGCGAAGCGCTGGACCGGCTCCACACCACCGCCGAGTCCCACGACCGCGTCCTGATCCTGGAGGTCATGGGCCGGGACGCCGGCCACATCGCGCTGCACGCGGGCCTCGCCGGTGGTGCGGACTGCATCGTGATCCCGGAGATCCCCTACGACCTCGACCCCCTCGTCCGCAAGATCGAGAAGCGCCGGGCCCTCGGGCGGCTCTTCACCCTGATCGTGGTCGCCGAGGGCGCCCGACCCGCAGGCGGAGAGGGCAGCGAGCCCGTCAGGGTCCACGGCAAGGGCACCGTGCGGGTCGGTGGCCCGGGGCCCCTGTTGGCGGAGCAGATCGCCGCGGCGATCGACGTCGACGTGCGGGTCACCGTGCTGGGCCACCTCCAGCGCGGCGGCTCACCGATCCCATTCGACCGTGTGCTCGCCACCCGCTTCGGGGTGCGCGCGGTCGACCTGGTGGCCCAGGAGCGCTGGGGTGAGATCACGGTGCTGCAGAACGGCAGCGTCATCGGCGTCCCGATCGAGGACGCGACGCAGACCTACAGGCTCGTCGATCCGGAGGGCGAGCTCATCGAGACCGCCAGGGCCGTGGGCATCGAGTTCGGGGGATAGTTCTCTCCGGCGCGAGTTCCGACGCAGTCGGGGCTGCGACGGGGTGAACGCCGGTACGCGCCGCGGCGCGCGCCGAAAGGCGCCGGTGGAAGGCGCGTCGCGACTTCTGCCGAGGGGCCCTAGCGGAGGTAGTCGTTGCCCCTGATCTTCGCGAAGTCCTTGATGTGCCCCCAGATGGCCTTGACCCCGCGGGCGGCGTAGTCGAGGTCCTCGGTCGAGCGGATCTCGAGCAGCTGTCGGGCGACGAACCTGGGGTGCATGTAGAGCTTGTAGAACTGGCCAGCCATCTGCACGACCTCCTGGGGGTCCATGTCGGTGAGGGCGCAGACCGGCTCGGTCATGTCGTAGCGCTCGTACTCCGTCTCCTCGAAGCGGATCCAGCCGTTGCGGTTGCACAGCTCGAACAGGGGCGTCCCCGGGTAGGGCATGACGACGGTCGCCTGGAGGTGATGGGCGAGGCCCTCGTGCATGAGGTACCGAGCCAGATCGAGGGTCTCCAGCGCGTCCTCCTTCGTCTCCCACGGGTAGCCGACCATCAGGGTCAGGTGGGGCTGCAGCCCAGCCATCGAGGCCATCTTGCAGCCTTCGACGATCTGCTCGCGGGTGAGCGACTTGTCGAGGATGTCGATCGTCCGCTCGCTGGCCGACTCGATGCCCAGGATGAGCTTGCGGAAGCCCGCCTTCTTCATGAGGTGGACGTTCTTCTCCGTGAAGTAGTCGAAGCGGAAGTTGCAGTCGAAGATGACCTCGTCGGCGAGCCGGCGGTCGATCATCTCGGTGCACAGCCGGTTGAGCCAGTTGCCGCCTGGCAGGGCGCCGGTGTCGTCGAAGATCTCGCGGGCCCCGAAGCGCCGGACGAGCATCTCCATCTCGTCGGCGAGGAACTCCGGGCTCACGGTCGAGAACTTCGGGTAGGTCACGGTCCAGCTGCAGAAGGTGCACTTGCCGTAGGGGCAGTCCCGCCCGGCCATCGTCCACAAGAAAGGCAGTCGTTTCTTCCACTTCTCGAAGTAGAGGTGGGCGTTGGTGAGGTCACGGTCCATCCACGGCAGCGACTCGAGGTCGTAGATCTGCTCGTAGGGTGCCGTCTGGCTCCAGGTGCCGTCGTCGCTCCGATAGGCGATACCGGACTCGAGCTCGACGCCCTCATCGAGGTGGCGCACGATGCTGCGGAGCGAGAAGTCGTAGTCACCCCCGGCGATGCAGAAGTCGACGGCGCTGTTGTCCATCGTCTCGCCCGGGTTGCCGGCGATGTGGTCGCCGAAGAGCACGACCTTGCAGCCCGGCACGAGCTGCTTGATGCGCTCGGTGATGGCCCAGTGCTGGCGCACCACCGGTGACTTCGTCTCCATCGCGATGAGCTCGGGTGAGAAGTCTCCGAGCAGGCGCACGAACTGGGACCAGTCCCGTCTCTCGGCGATGCAGTCGTTCCAGAGGACCTCGTGACCCATCGACTGGATGAGCGTGGCCGCCGACGCCGGGACGCACGGATAGAGGTAGCTCGGCTCGTGGAACCACTGGAACTGCCGGTTCTGCGTCAGCATGGGGCTGCCCTTTCCCTCCAAGGGGGGGTAGCTCACCATCACGCGCATCTGGGGACCTCCAACCGCCGTGTTTAGCACGCTGGCGCTGGACTATGCTTGCGCTCGTGGCGGACAAGGACGGCGGTTCCGACGAAGTGGAGGAGGTCGACCTCGACAAGGCGACGCTCTTCCCTGGTTTCGATGGCCAGTGGCCCGTGGAGCCGGGTCAGGAGTCGGAGCGACCGGTCACGGTCCAGGACAGCGACGAGGCCGCGGCCCAAGACGGTCTCGGCCTGCCGATGGAACGCTATCGAGAGCTCGGGCTGCTCGGGGTCGGCGGGGCCGGCGAGGTGCGCCAGGTCCTCGACCGCACGCTGAACCGACTGATCGCTGTGAAGACGCTGCGGACGGTCTATGCCCACAACGAGCAGATGGTCCGCCGCTTCATCCACGAGGCCCAGATCGTCGCCCAGCTCGAGCACCCTGCGATCGTGCCGGTCCACGACCTCGGGCGGCTCCCCGACGGTCAGTGGTTCATCACCATGACCGAGATCCGCGGCGAGGACTTCGACAAGATCATCCGCCGGTTCCACCATCGTCGCGCTGGTGGGCCCCTCGGTGGCGTGCGCGCCGGCTGGACGCTGCGGCGGATGATCGACACGCTCAACACCATCTGCCAAGCCGTGGGTTTCGCCCACACCAAGGGGGTCATCCACCGCGACCTGAAGCCCGAGAACGTGATGATCGGCAGCCACGGTGAGATCCGGGTCGTCGACTGGGGCCTGGCGAAGATCACGGGCTCTGAAGAGCGCGACGAGTACGACGATCTGCTCGCGGAGCAAGGTGACCACTGGTCGGAGTCATCGCCTGCGAAGACCCGCTACGGCGTCGTCGCCGGCACTCCGGCCTTCATGCCCCCCGAGCAGGCCGCGGGAAGACACGACGAGCTCGGCACCTGGTCCGACGTGTGGGCCCTGGGCGGCATTCTCTACTGCATCCTCTACGGCCGCGCGCCGTACAGCGGCAACGCTCGCGAGGTGCTCGACAAGGTCCGCGCTGGACCGCCCAAGCCGCGCGAGGACGTCGAGGTGCCCGACGCCCTCGTCGAGATCTGGCGGCGGGCCATGCACATGGACCGCTCCAAGCGCTACCAGTCGGCCTCCGAGATGGGCGAGGTCCTTGCCGCTTTCATCGAGGGCGCCCTGGCCAGGGATCGGGCCCGCAAGCTCGTCGGGCAAGGGCGGGAGCTGATGGAAGGAGACCTGCCCGCCGCCAAGACCGACGCGCGCATGAAGCGGAACGCAGCCCGCAAGCGTGTCCAGCTGCTGCGCCCGACCGACTCCCTCGGGACCAAGGAGGAGGCCTGGGTGCTGGAAGAGGAGGCCGGGCGGCTGTCCGACGAGGTCGACCGCATCTACCGTACGGTCGCGGGCCGCGGGCGTGCCGCGCTCGCCCAGGTCCCGGACCTCCCAGAGGCCCGCGAGCTGATGGCCGATCTCTACCGCATGCGGTCCGAGGACGCCGAGCAGGCCGCCGACCGCAAGGCTCACCGCGAGTACCAGGAGATGTTGGCCGAGCACGACGACGGCAAGCACGCGGACTACCTGCGCGCCGAGGGCTCCTTCTCGCTCCACACGAAGCCCGAGGCCGCCGAGGTCCGCCTCTACCGCTTCGAGATGGAGGCCCGGCGGTTGCAACCGAAGCCCTACGGCGCCCCGCTGACCGCCCCGGTCGACGAGGTGAACCTGCCAGAGGGCAGCTACCTCGCGGTCATCCGGGCCGAGGGACACGAGCCGGCTCGATACCCGGTGACGTCCGACCGAGGGCAGCACTGGACGAGCCAGGCGCCTGGCAGCAAGGCCCACACCCCGGTCGCCCTGTTCTCGAAGGGCAAGCTCCCGCAGGGTGACCGCTACGTGCCCGCCGGATGGATGCTCAGCGGCGGGGACTCGGAGGCGCGAGGGGCCCTCGGTCGGCGCCGGCTCTGGGTGGACGGCTTCATCATGCGGGACCGGCCCGTCACCCACGCCGACTACCTCGCATTCCTCAACGACCTGGTGAGCAGAGGGCACGCCAGCTCGGCGAGCCTCTACTGTCCGACCATCGAGGCCAAGGGCCAGGAGGCCGAGCCGCTCTACCAGTGGCAGTCCGACGGGTGGGACGACCGGGTGGGTCGCTGGACCCTGCCGCCCGGCGGTGCGGACGTGGTCGTCGCCGGTGACGCTCCCGTCGTGTATGTCGACTGGTTCCAGGCCAACGCCTACTGCCGCTGGATCGGCATGCGCACCGGGCTCCCGTGGCGCCTGCCCGGCGAACTCGAGCGTGAGAAGGCTGCCCGTGGTGCGGACGGGCGCGCCTATCCGTGGGGGGACTTCGCCGACCCCGCCTTCCACTGCATGCAGCTCTCGCCGCTGGACCACCCCGGCGCTCCGGCCACCGCGGACTTCCCGGTCGACGCCAGCCCCTACTTCGTCCACGGGCTCGCCGGGGGTGTGCGCGAGTGGTGTGCCGATCGCTTCCAGCCGTACGGACCCCCGGTCAAGGGCTCCCGCGCCGTGCAACCCGAGCCTCCCGACGGCGACAGCATGCAGAAGACGAACCACGCCCCACGCCGTGTCGTGCGAGGTGGCGCCTGGGATCTCGATGCCCGCGCCTGCCGCGCTGCCTCCCGCGCGGGCCTGGACCCGGGGCGGCGGGAGAACAACCTCGGCTTCAGGCTCTGTCGCTCGGTCTAGTCACGGCAGCGGCTCCCACCAGAGGCTATCGGGGTGTCCGGGAGCTCCCTTGTCCGACCCCAAGACCGCCCTAGACGAGGCCCTCGCGCTCGAGCAGGGCGGCGAGCACGCCGCAGCCCAGGAGAAGGCTCTGCGTGCGCTGTTGGAGCTCCGGGAGCGGGAGGGTGATCGGGAGGGGCGTCTCGAGGTGCGCCATCAGCTCGCGCAGGTGCTCCTGCTCCGGGAGCGCCCGGACGCGGCGCTCTCCGAGGTCCACGCGGGACTCGAGCTCTGCGACCGGGCCTCGGACGAGTCGGAGCGTGCTGCTCTCCTTGTGCTGGCGGCCCAGATCAACCTGGTCCAGGACAAGCCAGCCCGCGCCCTGGCCCTGGCGAAGCAGTCCCTGGGGCTGGCGCGCCGCGGGGGCAAGCGGCGCGTGCTGATCGACGCCCTCGTCCAGTACGCGCTGATGGACGAGGACGGCCAGCGCGCTCGCTCGATGCTGGAGGAGGCCCTCGACGGCGCCGAGCTCCTCCGGGAGCTGCCCTTGAGGGCTCGCATCCTCCAGCAGCTGGCGGGGATCGAGGCTGGACTCGGGGACGTCACATCGGCCCTCGGGCGCCTGCGCTACTGCGCCGAGACCTGGGTCGAGCTCGGGGACGCGGCCGAGCAACTCGAGGCCCTTCACGCCGCGGGCGAGCTCGCCTCCGCCCACGGCCTTCATGCAGAGGCCATCGACCTCGGCTTGCTCCAGCAGCGCATCGCCGCCGCCGAGCCCTCGGCCCTGGGCGCGGCCTGCTTCGTGACGGCCCAGCGCCGCATCGCCGCCGGTGACCTCGAGGGGGCCGCGGCGGACTTTCGAGGTGCCGTAGATGCCTACCCGATGCCCTCCGCCAAGGGCGTGGCCCGCGCGATGCTCGGGCAGGTCCTGGCCGCGACCGGGGACGTCGCGGAGGCTCGCGCCATGCTCGAGCGTGCCCGCGAGGACCTCGTAGGGACAGACGGTGCGGCGGAGATCGACCAGCTGCTGTCAGCCCTCTGATGGCCTGGCAGCCCTGGCATCGGAGCCCTGAGCAGAGCCAGCTGCTGGAGCGGATCGTGACTCTGGCCAACGAGGTGGGCCCGGGTCACACGGCGGTCTTCGATCTCGACGGTTGCCTCTTCGACACGCGGCCGCGGCAGGTCTACATCCTCCGCGAGTACGCCTCGCGGACAGGCTGTTGGGACTTCTACCGGGTGCAGATCGAGCACTTCGAGGACTGGCACCTCCACAACACCCTGCGAAACGCCGGCCTGGACGCGGCACTCATCGACGCCCACCGGGAGAGCCTCGGCAGCTTCTGGTGGGAGCGCTTCTTCGACGGCGCCTACCACGCCCACGACCTCCCGATGCCAGGGGCCGTTGGGCTCGTCAGGGCCGTCCACGAGGCTGGACTGCACTGCGTCTACCTGACCGGGCGGCACACCCCGACGCGCGCCGGGACCGAGGGTGCTCTGCGGCGCCATGGCTTCCCCTTCGGCGACGAACGGAGCCACCTGGTGGTGAAGGGCGCCCTCGAGGACGATGACACCCGGTTCAAGGCAAACGCGCTGGAGGCCCTCGACCAGCGGGGCTCGATCGTGCTCTTCCTCGACAACGAGCCCGGCAACGTGAACCTCTTCGCCGACCGTCACCCAGGGGCCCTCGTCGTCTGGCTGATGACGGATCACAGCCCCCGTCCTCTCGCTGCGTACGAAAACCTCCCCAGGCTTTTCGGCTTCCTTGCCTAGTCCTCCTTTACAGGCGTCGATCCCTCCGGGCACATTCGCCTCCCACCCTGGAGTCTCCATGATCCTCCTCGCCCTGCTGGGCTGCAACAAGTCCGATGACAACAACCCGGACGAGCCCACCCTCGAGGTCATGACCGCCGACGGCGTCTGGACCCCCGCAACGGCTCCCACGGGCTCGGACGACGTGCTCCCGATCGTCCCCGGCATTCCAAACCTCGACGACGACGACTCCGACGGCACGGTCGACTGGGAGCAGGGGCTCAGCGACGACAACGACCTGGCCACCTTCAGCGTCCTCCCTGCCCACCCCACCGACCTCTCCTTCGACAACGGCGGCCAGGCAGTGCGCGTGTGGCTCAGCGGAAACGTCGTGCTCAACGACGAGTTCACGTCCATGACCATGACCAAGAGCAAGGACCCGGTCGAGCTCCAGGTCGAGTTCGGCGACTACCTGGCCACCGCCCACCTCCTCCTGACGGACTCGGTCACGGGGGAGTCAGTCGAGGTGCTCTTGCAGGGCGCCCCGCTCATCCTGAACAACCACCTCCAGCCCTCCGAGCTCGTGGCGGTGATGAAGGTCAGCAGCAGCTGGGGCGACAACGACTCGATGATCGCCGACTACAAGGCCGTGCTCCCGGACGGTGTCTTCGTCGGGATCGCCCAGAACGACTACCAGCAGGACGTCTGGGTCCAGGACGAGATCGAGTTCGGCACGCTGACCGCTGACGGCCAGCGCGTGGACCTCGTCATCGACTCCATCCGCAACGGGCTGGGGCGGGCGGGGGACGGGCTCGACGACCTCCCAGAGGACGAGTTCGAGGGCCCTGACTTCATCCGCGGCGAGTGGGGCAGCGGACGCGCCACGAGCCAGGACAGCTTCGGCAACCTGGAGATCACGCCGCCGGTCGAGGGCTATCCCTACGGGCGCATCTACTACGGCACCAACGGCGGGCGGCTCTCGATGGCCGACGAGCTCGTCGAGTTCCTGGAGAGCCAGAAGGTCCAGGACCCCTTCGTCCTCGACTCGACCTGGCTCTGCGTCGGCCACGTCGACGAGTACCAGACCTTCGTCCCCGACTCCTCCTCCGAGAAGGGCTTCAAGCTCGTCTGGTCCGACACGAACGTGGCCTGGGAGATCCTCGAGGGCATGGACCCCGAGACCGAGCTGCCGCGCTACCGCTCGGGTCACGGCTTCGCGACCGTTGGGGAGATCCTCGAGGACGACGAGCTCGTCAAGTACAACGAGGAGGTCCAGGAGGACTACCTCGACCCGCAGCTGGAGGGCTTCAAGGCCGAGCTCGGGCTCACGGACGACGACGTCATCCTCATCCCGGCGCTCTTCGAGGAGCTCGGCTGGTGCAGCAACACGGGCCTGGCCCTGATCCCCGGCATGGCCAACCTGATCGTCGCCGACGACGCAAACGGCCAGACCACCCTGTTCGTGCCCGATCCCTACGTGCGCAGCGACGAGGACGACCTCGGAAGCGATCCGGTCGCCCAGGCGTTCGTTGACTCGATGCCCTCTGATCTCCGGATCGAGTTCATTGACGACTGGGACATCTACCACCTGGGAATGGGCGAGGTGCACTGCGGCACCAACGTCATCCGGACCCCCGCCGACAGCGCCACCTGGTGGCTGGACGCCCGCCACCTCATCTCGGAGTAGAAATGCTGTTGTTCGTCACCGCCGCCCTGGCGTTCGATCCTTCCAGCCCTTCGGCCGAGGCCGTGATCGAGCTGGAGCCGCTGCCCACACGCGCCGGTTTCCTCCGCCTCGGTGGTCCCTCGCTGGAGGCATCCGACGCCGCCGAAGCGCTGGCCTGGCGCCTCCAGAACGTCGATGAGTCCCTCGAGGTCCAGCAGGCAGTGGCCCGCGCGCTTGCCGAGGCCGACTCTCCAGAGGTGCTCGTGGTCGCCATCTCCCTGGAAGAGGACGCGGCCGTCCGCGGCCCGATGCTCGATGGCCTCAAGCGTGTCGAGGGCGAGGCGGCCCTGGACCTCCTCGTCGGGGAGCTCGAGTCCGCCAGCGCCGAGAACCGCGCCGAGGCCGCCCGGATCCTCGGCTACCGCTCCGACGGCGGTCCAGCGCTGGTCTCGGCGCTGGATGACGAGTCGGCAGAGGTCCGCGCCATGGCCGCCCGCGGCATCGGCTGGATCGGCTACGAGCCTGGCTTCGAGGCCCTCGCGCCGCTGCTTGGCGATCCCTCCTCAGAGGTCGTCAAGCACGCGGATCGCAGCCTCGACCGCATCGACGCGGCCAGGGCGGCGGAGCTGCGCTGAGTGGGGTGACCGAGGCCGTGCTGCTCGCCGCGTGGCCCGCGGAGCACGACGATGCCTTCCTTGCGATGGTCGAGGCGCTGCAGGACCACGACGTGCCCGTCTGGGTCTGTCGCGCGGCCGACCCGGAGGTCACGGCCAACGCAGAGGCTCTCGTAGACGGCGTGCTCTGGCTCGACTGCGCCACCGACACCGTCTGGATGCGGGACTACGGACCGATACCGGTGGTCGAGGATGGCGTCCGCGTGCTCGGAGATGCGCGCTACTTCGGCAACCGACAGGGCGACGACGACGTGCCCCTGGTCCTGGGAGAGCTCCTCGGCGAGGAGGTCGTGCCGGTGGACCTGCCGCTGGAAGGGGGCAACCTCCTGCGTGACGGGGGCCTCTGTGTCGCCGGCTCGACCATCCACAGCGACCACGAGTGGGACGCGGAGGAGGCAGCAGCGCGCCTGGAGGTCCTTGGCTGTGAGGAGGTCGTCTGGCTGGACCCGCTCGAGGGAGAGCCGACCGAGCACATAGATGTCTTCTCGCTCCTCGTCGACGGCTTCGCGGTGGTGACGGACGATGCAGCCGCCGAGGTGCTCTCAGAGGTGATCGAGGTCGTCGAGGTCGACTGGGATCACAACCCCGTCGAGGGGACGTGGCCGAGCTTCACCAACGCGCTGGTCCTGGACGAGGTCGCCCTCGTGCCGTCCTATGCAGGGGCCGACACGGTCGGGGACTGGGAGGCCTTGTTGCCCGACCGCGAGGTGGTCCCCATCCCGGCGGACTCGCTGGTGGCCGCTGGCGGGGCGGTGCACTGCGTCACGCGCGAGCTGACCGCTGTCCAGGCACCAGAGGCGCCGCCGGAGGGTTGTGGCTGCGGGGCGGGAGGCTCCCGGAGCGCGCTGTTGATTCTCAGCCTTGCTTGTGCTTGTGCAGGTCGACGCCGGCCTCTTTCGCGAAGGCCTGGAGTCCCTTCTTGCGGATCGTCCGCAGGGCGCGAGTGCTGATACGCAGCTGGACGAAGGTCTCCTCCTCCGGCCACCAGATGCGCTTCTTCTGCAGGTTCGGGAGCTGGCGCTTCTTGGTCTTGATGTTGGAGTGCGAGACCTTGTTCGCGGTGTTGGGGCGCTTGCCCGTGAGGACGCAACGGCGAGCCATCTTCGATTCCTTTTGAGCCACTACGAGGTGGCGACGGCCCTGACTAATACCAGGACAGGGGCGCCGCAAGCCTGCCGTAGCTCCCCGGGCCCGGTTGCTGTAGGCTCCCGCTCTCCGAGGTCCCCGCATGCGCCTGCTCTCCGCCGCGCTCGCTCTCGTGCTGGGAGTGCTGATGCTGCTGGCGGCTTCGTACGCCGACGCGGCCGTGGAGATGCTGGTCTCTGCCGGTGTGCCTCTGGATGATCGCGCCCGGGCCAACACGATCACTTTCGTGGTGTGCGGGGGCCTGGGGTTGGTCTGCAGCGTCGCGAGCGCCGTGCGCTTCTACCAGGGCGTCACGGACAGGGGCGCCCTCTACCAGCCCTACGCGGAGGCCCTCGGGCTGGTGGCCGGGGAGTTCGGACGAGGAGTGGAGACGCATCCACGCGACGGCCTCGGCTTCGCCAGTGGCGCCGAGGGAGTGCGCGTCGAGGTCCTGGTCCAGCCGGCCCAGCCAGGCTTCATCAGCGTCTGGATGGGGGTACCCGCGCGCCAGCGCCTGATGTTCCTGCCCGTCTACGCCGACGGCTCAGAGGTCGACGACGCCGACTGGCGCCTCGTCGGCAGGCGAGGTGGCTGGGTGCTGCGCGCCGCGATGCCCAGCGTCGCCCGACCGCTGCTGTCCGACGGTGGCGTCGTCGACGACGTGTCGCGCCTGATGGAGCACCCGGAGATCCGCGCGGTCAAGCACGACCAGAAGGGGGTCGAGATCCTGGCCGACCTCGTACCGCCGGAGCGCCTTTCGTCCGTCCTCCGCTCCGCGCTGGACGTCGCGCGTCGCCTGCGCCGCAGCAACGGGTAGCCCCCCGGCCGGCTCAGACGTTGTAGTCGATGATGACGACGCCGCGGTCGGTGCTGCGGTCGTCTTCATGGCGACTGCGCTCGTCTTCGTCCCGACGCCGCTGCTGCTCGTAGCGCGGGTCGTCCTCTGGGCGAGGGACGTGGATCCTCAGCGGCTGGAGGCCCGAGTCCCGCTGCGCTCGCTCTTGGCGAATGCGCTCGATGATGAAGCTGTCGAGCATTGGAGCCATCCTCCGCGGGAGGTTGCGTCTATTTGAAATATAGCACCGGGTCTTCATGGAGCAATTCCGCGTGACACTTGTGTCTCTCTACGGATCGAGCCCCCCCTTTGTTCACGCTTTGGGTACCCGGCAACTCGCCAGCTTCCAGGTTTCCTCGGACAGCTTCTGGTAGACCTCTGAAAGCTCAGGAACGACCTCGGAGATCGCTGCCTCGTGGGCCGCCACCACCGCCTCGTCCCCGCGGGCGTGCGGTCCGGTGAGTGCCTCTGCGGGGCCGCGCTCGGCGGCTTGTCGGATGCTGGCGATTGCCAGCGGCGCGAGCAGGCGCGGAGCGAGATCCGGATCGACTCCGGCTTCGGCGAGCAGCTGCGAGGCCACGTGGAGGAGCGTCGTGCCGAAGTTCCCCGCCATGACCGCAGAGGCGTGGTAGAGGCGCCGGTCGCCGGGCACCTCGACGGGACGGAAACCGATCTCCTGCGCGAGGCGGCGGGCGACCTCGAGGCCCCGGGTCGTGCCGGCGATGGCGGCGGGGACGCCCGTAACAGGCGGCATCGCGACCGCGACGCCCGGAAAGGACTGGAGCGGGTGAAGCGAGCCGTGCTCGGCGTGCCGGGCCAGCGGCGTGAGATCCGTGGCGCCGGAGGCGTGGAGCACGATGGGCCCTGCGGGCAGCGCCGCCGCGACGGTGGCGATCGCCTCGTCGCTGACAGTCAGCCAGGCGACCTCGCACTCGGGAAACTCCTCCCCACGGCGCCAGGTACGGACCTCGTGTCCGCGAGCGCGCAAGAGCTGCGTCATCGAGCCGCCGAGGCGTCCCATGCCGAGGATGCCGACCACCATCACTGCACTGCTATCCTCCCCCGACTCCGGGAGAGCCATGTCAGAGGTCGTTCTCTACGACTCGTGGTGGACAGCATGACCGTCCGCATCCTCGTCGCCGAGCGCGGCCCGATGGCAGGACACCTTCACAGGAGTCTCCGGGCGACCGCGGCGGAGACCGTGGCCATCGACGGCGGCACGGAGCCGGAGCCCTCCTACATGGAGGAGGCGGACTACGCGATGGTCGTGCCCTCCCTGAACCGGGCGCAGGACCTCGTCGCCGCCGCCCTGGACGCGGGCTGTGACGCGGTCCACCCCGGGGTTGGCCCCGACGCGGAGTCCCCGGACCTCGCGCGGGCGTGCATGGAAGCCAGCCTCGGCTACCTCGGGCCGCTGCCGGAGCAGATCGCCGCCCTCGCCGATCGCTGGACCACTCGAGAGATCGCCATCGCGGCTGGGGTCCCCGTGGTCCCGAGCTCCTCGCCGATCTACAACCTCCCAGAGCTCGAGGAGCCCGTCCAGCGCCTGGGCTATCCGCTGTGGGTGAAGGACACCTGGGGTCTCGAGGCCGTGCTCGCGGAGAGCGACGTCGAGCTCGCCCGGCTCGTTCGCGAGCGCATCCACTCGGGCCAGCAGGTCTGGGTCGAGGGCCACATCCCGCGGGCCCGTCACGTGGTGGTCAGCTTCGCAGGTGACGAAGAGGGCGAGGTCGTGCCCTTCGGGGTCCGCGACCGGGCCCTGCGGCGCATGGGCAAGCTCTCCGTCGACCGCTTCCCTGCGCCGATCGAGGCGGACCTGGCCGCGACGGTCGAGGCGGCCGCGGTGACCTTCGCAGAGGCCGTGCGCTACACGGGTGTCGGCACGGTGGGCTTCCTGGTCGACGACTCCGGCGCCGCCTACTGCATCGGTCTGCGTCCACGGCTCGACCTGGGTGCGCTGCTGAACGACATCGTCCACGGCATCAGGCTCGCGGAGCTGCAGCTGCGAATGGCGGGGGGCGACGACATCGGCTGGGACCAGGAGGATCTCGAGCCCAAGGGCCACGCTATCGGGATCCGCCTGCGAGCTGACAAGCGCGGCATCCTGAAGAAGTGGAGAGCCCCAGAGGGGGTGACACTTCACTCCCACCTCGTCGAGGGCAGCGTGGCGAGCGGTCTCCTCGGGGTGCTGGTCGTTCACGGGCCCACCGCACAGGCCTCTGTCGTCCGGGCGGTGGCTGCGCTGCGCGATCTGGAGGTCGAGGGCGTCGACATCGGACGACAGCGGCTGGTCGAGGCGATCAGCGAGCCACGCTTCTGGACCGGCGAGGTCCTCTGCGGGTGAGCTGAGGCGTCACGAAAGCGTTTGGAGACGCTTTTTTCTTGCGATGGTGTTGGGTTTTCCCTACAAGTGTATTCGCGTACCCTGGAGGCATTCGTGCACCTACTGCTCGTCCTCGGATCGAACCTCGCGTGCATGGACCAGAACCTGCACACGTTCCCCGATGGGGACGACCCGCACGACCAGGACAGCGCGGATCCGGAGGACACCGGTCTCGACACCGGTGACACGGACGACCCGGACACGGACTACGACGCGGGCGTCACCGGTCGCATCTGCGATCCGAGCGGCGGTGACTGGGTCGTGGGGGCCCTCGTCTATGTCGACGCGGACGTCGACGGCGACGGCACGGGCGACGTCTATGTAGAGGACCTCACGGACGTCGACGGGCGCTTCACCCTCACCGGTCTGCCGGCTGGGACCTGGACCGTCTACGTCGAGAAGGGCTCCTTCGCGACGAACTTCGACGTGACGCTCAACGGCGGCATGTACGAGCTCCCGGATCCGGAGTGCCTGCTGCCGCCGGAGATCGTCGTCGTCACCGGCGCCTACGACTCGATCGAGGATGTGCTCGACCGCATGGGCGTCGAGCACGACATCGTCAACGGCACCAGCGGCAACGCCCACACGACCTTCCTGAAGGACCCGAGCAGGATGTCGGACTACGACATCATCTTCCTGAACTGCGGGATGAGCGACGGCTGGGTCAACAGCAAGAGCGAGATCGGCGCCAACCTGAAGAGCTACGTCACCTCCGGTGGCTCCGTCTACACCTCGGACTGGTCCTACTACGCCTTCGAGGTCGCCTTCCCCGACGCCATCACCTTCTACGGCAACGACAACATCTCCGGCGACGCCTACGTCGGCGAGTCCGGCAACGTCAACGCTGACGTCATCGACGCCAACATGCAGGCAGTGCTCGGCAAGAGCACCGCGAACATCAACTACGACCTCGCTGCATGGGCGCTCATGGAGAGCGCCAACTCCACCGCGACCGTGTTGCTCGAGGGCGACGCGACCTACTTCGACTGGAACACCTGGCAGATGGGCGAGCTCAAGAACGTGCCACTCGCCGTGCAGATCAATCCCAACGGCGGCAACATGATCTACACATCGTTCCACAACGAGCGTCAGACGACCGGCGACATGGACAAGATGCTCGAGGAGATCATCCTCAGCCTCTGAGGAGCTGGTTATTCGCGGTTGATGAAGGGAATCAGACCGCAGCGAGTCGCCGAGCTCGTCCACCGCGAGCTGGCGGTGCTGTTGCGCACGGACATCAAGGACCCCCGGGTCGGCGACGTCTCCATCACCCACATCCAGGTGACTGGAGATCTTCGGCAGGCGCGGGTGTACGTCACCTCTCTCGGCGGGGGCGGCGACGACAAGCAGATGCTTCGCGGGCTCCAGAGCGCCGCGAGGTTCCTCCGCGGTCGCGTCGGACGGGCGCTGAAGCTGCGCCACGCGCCGGAGCTGGAGTTCCGGCTGGACGAGGGGCTGGACCACTCGGTGGAGCTGACCGCCATGCTCGGTCGGATGGAGGCCGATCGCCAAGCCCGCGAGAGCTCCGAGGACGCAGAGGACTCTGCGGACGCGGAGGGCGCCGAGGAGTGAGCCCCGCCTTTGTCGTCGTCGACAAGCCGGTCGGGGTGACCTCTCACGACATCGTCCGCATCCTGCGCTCGGTGACGGGCGAAAAGGCCGGTCACACAGGCACCCTGGACCCCTTTGCCACGGGGGTGCTGCCGCTGGCGCTTGGTCGCGCGACCCGCTTCATCCAGTTCCTGGACGAGTCGGAGAAGGTCTACGACGCCACGATCGCCTTCGGCTCGTCGACGACCACGGGGGATCCAGAGGGGTCGGTCGTGGAGTCGGCGGGGCCGCCCGAGCTGGCTCGTCTCGACGAGGTCATCGCCTCCTTCCTCGGGGAGCGCATGCAGACGCCGCCTGCCTACTCGGCGGTCAAGGTCGACGGCAGGAGGCTCTATGAGTACGCTCGGGCCGGCATCGAGAAACGGGCTCGGCCCCGGCCCATCACCATCGGCGGAGTCGAGGTGCTCGAGGCCAGCGAGGAGGCACTCCGGGTGCGGATCCGCTGCAGTCGTGGGACCTACGTCCGCGTCCTCGGTGCAGAGATCGCGGAGTCCCTCGGAACCGTCGGTCACCTCGTGGCCCTTCGCCGGCTGCGTTCCGGGCCGTTTTCGCTGGAGGGGGCGCTCGATCTGTCGACCCTCAGTCGCCTGGCGACGGACCAGGAGGACTGGGATCGCGCCTTTCGTCGCAACCGGAACGCACCCGACTGGCTGGAGTGGAAGCCAAGGGAGGAGGTGGCGGAGGCGCTCGGTGCCTGGACGACTCCGATGGCGCCTGCCTTTCGCCACCTGCCGGCGCGAGAGCTCTCGGCGGAGCAGCAGCGCAAGCTGGGCTTTGGCCAGCTGGTCCCGGGGCCTGCTGGGCGGTGGGTCGCTCTGTACGAAGGCGAGTTCCAAGCGGTGCTGGATGGAGGGAGGATCCTGAAGTCGCTTGCTGGCGGTTAGTCTCCCCAACTGGAGGTCCGATGCTCACGCTCCTGTTGGCTTGCAAGGGTGTTCCGGGGGACTCTGCCACCGAAGATCCCCAGGTGACCGGCTCGCTGTCCACCGACGACGCCTCCGCAGAGGTCAACATCTACAAGGCCTTCGGGCGCGACTACGACGGCGACGCGCTCTGGTTCTTAGCCTCCAGCCCCGACGCCACCTGCGACAGCGTCAGCACCTACCTGGCGGCGAGCGCCGACGAGCACGACCCGGCCGGCATCTGGGAGGGCGGCGACTGCGTCCTCACGCTGGTCATCAACCCGCAGGACTCCTCGATCGACTACGTGCCCGGTGAGACCTTCGGCTTCACGGACGCGGACGGGGTCCTCCTGGGCTTCTGGTCCGTGCGCTGCGCGATGGGGGAGGGGGCCTTCGAGTGGGGCACCCGTGACGAGGGCAGCCCCTACTACGACTACTTCTGGACCGGCGTCGAGTACCTCTCGTCGCCCGCCGCCTGGGACACCACGATTTCGGGCGACGGCGAAGACGGCGGGTACACCATCGAGGTCTCGATGGGCTCCCAGTTCGCCGGCAGCTACCCGACCGTCGTCGAACCCATCCAGGGCAGCGGAGAGATCTCTGGCACCATCGACGCTGAGTACTGCGCCGACCTCCTCAACGCGGGCGCTTTTCCCGACTACTGATTCACTCGGCAGGTTAGTTCCGGGTCGATGTACCCCTTCGATCCGAAGCGGCTCGAGAAGCTCGCCGCCTTGCGTGAGGCGGGCGTGGCGCCCTACCCGAGCGGGCTGCCGGTCACCGACCGGCTGGGAGATGTCGTCGCTCTCGGAGGTGACAAGGACGACGAGTCGCTCACGGCCATCGACCGGACCTTCGTCGTGGCCGGGCGCCTGCGCTTCAAGAACGAGATGGGCAAGGCCGGCTTCGCGCGCATCCAGGACCAGTCCGGACGCATCCAGCTCTTCGTGCGCCGAAACGACATCGGAGAGACGGCCTTCGACACCGTCTGGAAGAAGCTCGACCTCGGCGACTGGGTCTGGGCCAAGGGCAGGCTCATGCGCACCCGCAAGGGTGAGCTCTCGCTGCGCCTCTCCGAGATCAAGCTCTACTCGAAGTGCATCGAGTCGCTGCCTGACAAGCACAAGGGCTTCTCGGATCCGGACATGCGACACCGCATGCGCTACGTCGACCTCTTCGTCAACGACGACGTGCGCCGCACCTTCGAGCTGCGGTCCTCGATCATCCGTCGCATCCGGCGCTACTTCGACGATCTCGGCTTCATGGAGGTCGAGACACCGATGCTGCAGACGATCCCCGGCGGCGCCAACGCCCGGCCCTTCGTCACCCACCACAACGCCTTGTCGCTGGACCTCTACATGCGCGTCGCGCCGGAGCTCTACCTCAAGCGCCTCGTCGTCGGTGGCCTCGAGCGCGTCTACGAGATCAACAAGAACTTCCGGAACGAGGGGCTGTCGCAGAAGCACAACCCCGAGTTCACGATGCTCGAGTGGTACCAGGCCCACGCGACGTACGAAGACCTCATGGACCTCACAGAGGACCTCGTCGTGACCCTCTGCGAGGAGCTGCTCGGCACGACCGAGCTCCCTCATGGCGAGGAGACCCTCGACTTCTCACGACCCTGGCGGCGGGCGTCCATGGCCGAGCTCATCGCCGAGCACGCCGGGCTGTCAGACCCCTGGGACACAGACGAGCTGCGCGCTCGCTGGCTCCAGCACAAGCCGGGGGCAGAGGACCTCCCGACGACCATCGGCAAGTGGTTCGAGCTCTACTTCGACGAGTTCGTCGAGGACCACCTCCGGGACCCGATCTTCGTCACCCAGTTCCCCACCGAGATCAGCCCGCTGTCTCGCCGGAACGACGACGACCCCTCTGTCGTCGACCGCTTCGAGCTCGTCGTCGCCGGCGCCGAGATCGCCAATGGCTTCAGCGAGCTCAACGACCCTGTGGACCAGGCGGCTCGGTTCCAGGCCCAGGCCGAGGCCAAGGCCGGCGGAGACGACGAGGCCATGTTCTTCGACGCCGACTACGTGCGCGCCCTGTCCTACGGAATGCCGCCGACGGCCGGCGAGGGCATAGGCATCGACCGCCTCGTCATGCTGCTGTGCAACCAACCCTCGATCCGCGAGGTCATCCTCTTCCCGACCCGCCGCCCCCTCGGCACCCAGGGAAGCCCCGAGAGCGACTGACCGACCTTGCGTTTCGCCGTTGTCATCGCACTGTCCCACCTTCGTGGACGCAGCCAGGAGCTGGGTGTCTCCGCCATCACGGCCATCTCCACGCTGGGCGTGACCATCGGCGTGTGCGCGCTCATCATCGTGCTCTCGGTGATGGCGGGCTTCGAGATCGACCTGCGCGACAAGATCCTCGGCAGCAACGCCCACATCGTCGTCCTCCGCTACGGGGCGCCGATCGAGGACTACCTGAGCGCCACCGAGACCGCCGCCGAGGTCGACGGGGTCGTCGGCGCCGCGCCCTTCATCTACACGGAGATGATGGTCAAGTCGGAGCACTCCTCCGGCGAGGGGGTGATCGTCAAGGGCATCGACACGACCCTGGTCAGGGACGTCGTCGACCTTTCGAAGAACCTCATCATGGGCCCCGACGGTGCGCCGTCGAGCGACTTGGAGCGCCAGGCAATCCTGGACGCGCTCGGCAGCCCGCAGCGGAGCTTCCTGCAGGACGAAGACGACACCGACGAGATCCCCGGCATCCTGATCGGCGAGGAGCTCGCCCACAGCCTCAAGGTCTTCGTGGGAGACAAGGTCCACATCATCAACCCGCTGGGCAACGGCATCGGGCCCTTCGGCACGCCGCTGCCCTCTGTGAAGCCCTTCCGCGTCGCCGGGATCTACTACTCGGGCATGTACGAGTACGACACGAAGTGGACCTACATCACCATCGAAGACGCCCAGGAGCTTCTGAAGATGGGCGACGCCGTGACCGGGCTCGAGGTCACGGTCGAGGACATCTACGACGTCGACCCGGTCGCGCTGGCAATCGAGAGCGAGCTCCAGTACCCGTACTACACGCGGCACTGGAAGAACCTGAACCGCAACCTCTTCGACGCGCTGAAGCTCGAGAAGGTGGTCATGGGGCTCATCCTGAGCCTCATCGTCAGCGTCGCCTCGCTGAACATCGTCGGCACGATGATCCTCGTGGTGCTCACGAAGGGTCGCGAGATCGCCATCATGAAGGCGATGGGCGCCACCAGGCGGCAGATCCTCGCGATCTTCATGACCGAGGGCGTGCTCATCGGGCTCGTCGGTGGCTGCATCGGCACGACGCTCGGGCTCGCCGGCTGCTGGTTCCTCGAGACCTATGGCTACCCGCTGAACACCGACGTCTACTACCTCGACACCCTTCCGGTGGAGATCGAGCCGGTCATGGTCGCGATCGTCGCCGTCAGCGCCGTGGTGATCTGCTTCCTCGCCACCCTCTACCCCGCGATACGAGCGGCCTCGTTGAACCCCGTCGAGGGCCTCCGCGGTGAATGAGCTGCTCCAGAAGAACGAGGTCCGCGTGGGGGCCCGGGTCGAGGTCATGGACCTCGTCAAGAACTTCCAGAAGGGCGGTCGCCTCATCGAGGTCCTCAAGGGGGTCGATCTCCTGCTGGAACCGGGTGACGCCGTCGCCATCGTCGGGCCCTCCGGCTCTGGCAAGAGCACCTTCCTGCAGATACTGGGCACCCTGGACCGACCCACATCGGGGCTGGTCCTGCTGGACGACCGCAAGGTCTTCCGGCTCCCGGAGCGAGAGGTCGACCGTCTGCGGAACCGCCGCATCGGCTTCGTCTTCCAGTTTCACCACCTGCTGCCAGACCAGACCGCCCAGGGGAACGTCGCGCTGCCGCTCATCATCCAGGGCACCTCCACCGAAGAAGCGCTGTCGGTCGCGCAGGCACGCTTGGAGCGGGTCGGGCTCGGCCAGCGGCTGACGCACTACCCTTCCGAGCTCTCGGGGGGTGAACAGCAGCGCGTGGCGATCGCACGCGCTCTCGTGATGGATCCGGGCCTGCTCCTCGCTGACGAACCGACCGGAAACCTCGACCCGAAGACCGCCGAGACCGTCTTCGAGCTGTTGCTCGAGCTCAACCAGGAGCACGGCAGCACGCTGGTGGTCGTGACCCACGCGGACGCTCTCGCCCAGCGCTTCGCTCGCCGCTTCGAGGTCGTCGACGGTGGGCTGGTGGAGCGGACGTGATTCACCTCCTGCTCGCCTTCTGGATCGCCCTGGCGCAGTCGGGGACCGTGAAGGACCTCCGCGTCGAGGGCAACAAGCGCATCGAGGACGCCGCGGTGCTGGCCGCCGTCCAGCTCCAGGAGGGCGAGACCCTCGCGCCCTGGAAGATCCGCCGCGACATCAAGTCCGTCTACCGCACGGGCTTCTTCGAGGATGTCCAGGTCGACGTCGCCGACGCGGACGTGGCCGGTGGTGTCATCGTCACCTTCCTCGTCGAGGAGAACCCCGCGGTCCGCGAGGTCCTCGTCGCTGGCAACAAGAAGGTCGACGAGGACGATCTGCGCGAGGTCATCGACATCACGCCGTACTCAGTCCTCAACGACACGGACATAGCGCTGAACCAGCAGCGCATCCGCGACCTCTACGTCGAGAAGGGCTACTTCCTCGCAGAGGTCGACCCGAACCTGACAGAGGTCGGAGACGACCTCGTCGAGCTCACCTTCGACATCGTCGAGAACCGCAAGGTCATCGTCCAGAGCATCGACATCACGGGCAACGAGGGCGTCCCCGACCGGAAGATCAAGCGCTTCCTCCAGACCCGCGAGGGGGGCATCGCGCCCTGGCTGACCTCTTCGGGCACCTTCAACTGGGAGGCCCTCGACGCCGACATCATGATCATCAAGTCGGTGTACCTGGAGGAGGGCTACGTCGACGCCACCATCGGCGAGCCAAAGGTCTACCTCTCCCCGGACAAGCGCTACATCTACATCTCGGTGCACGTCGACGAGGGCAAGCGCTACAAGCTCGGCCACCTCCGCACGGACGGCGAGTGGGTCGAGGAAGAGGGCCTCACAGAGGACGCCGTGATGCGGCTCGTGCGTGGCGAGACGGTCAAGGAGGTCCAGGACGAGAAGGCCCGGCGCCTGCCTCGCCTGCGGCGGCTCTTCGACTACTCGGCCGACAGCAGCGCCGCGCAGCCCTTGGAGACCGGCGACTGGTTCAAGCTCTCGGACGTCCAGCTGACGATGCAGCGCATCTCTGATCTCTATGGGGACCAGGGCTACGCCTTCGTGAACGTCTACCCGGACACCCGGACCGACCCCGAGAGCGAGGTCGTCGACGTGACCTTCCTCATCAGCAGGGGAGAGAAGGTCCGCATCGGGCGCATCAACATCACAGGCAACGATCCGACCTGGGACAAGGTCGTCCGCCGGGAGATCCCCATCAACGAAGGGGAGATCTACAACGGCAGCCAGATCCGCGAGTCCCGCCAGCGCCTCGAGCGCCTCGGCTTCTTCGAGGAGGTCCGCATCACGACTCCTCGGGGGGCGTCCGCGGACGTGCTCGACATGAACGTCGACGTGGTCGAACAGCCCACGGGCAGCTTCTCGGTCGGCATGGGGTTCTCGAACCTCGAGAACTTCGTGCTCACGGGCTCTGTCAGCAAGCAGAACTTCCTGGGTCTCGGCTACATCATGAACGCCGCGATCAACTGGTCCAGCCTGCGCCAGCAGTGGAACCTGTCCTTCTTCGATCCCTACCTGCTCGACACGCGCTGGACGCTCAAGGTCGATGGCTTCAGCATCAGCCAGCAGTACGTCGAGGACCAGTACCAGCGGGGTGGGGGAGTCGCGGTCGGTCGCTACCTCGATCGGCGGGACGACTGGCGCCTGACCGTGAACTACACGCTGGAGGACGTCGGGCTCACCCGCATCACGCCCTACCAGGCCCACCTCTTCGGTGGTCAGCTCTACCGCAACGGCCTGACCTCCACCGTGGGCCTGAACCTCAACGTCGACAAGCGCGACAACCGGATCAAGGCGACGAAGGGCCTCTATGCCTCGGCCAGCTCCGAGCTCTCGGGCGGCTTCCGTATCGGTGACACCGACGATGTCGTGAACGTGCTCGGCGGCCAGTTCAACCTCTGGGAGAACCGCATGAACGTGCGGTGGTTCCAGCCGGTCATCCCGGGCAAGGACATCCTGATCTTCCGCTTCAACACGACGCTGGGCCACATCCAGTCCACCGACGGCTCGGTCGTGCCCTACATCCACCGCTATCGGGCTGGCGGCATCAACTCCGTGCGCGGCTACAACTGGTACAGCCTCGGCCCGAGCCTCCGCAACCTCCAGTCCGACGACCCGACCCACGCTGACGACCGCCTCATCGTCGGCGGCACCGAGACCTGGATCAACAACTTCGAGCTGGAGTCACCGATCATCAAGGCCGCTGGCATCTCCGCGGTGGTCTTCTTCGACGCGGGCAACGCCTTCAACGGCCCCTACGACGAGGAGCACATCAACGTCGCGGGGCTCCGCTACAGCTACGGCTTCGGTATCCGGTGGTTCTCCCCCATCGGCCCCCTCCGCTTCGAGTGGGGCTTCCCCATCGCCCCCTACGAGGACGAGCGCACCAGCGTCTTCGACTTCTCGATCGGCTCCTTCTTCTAGCGCGTCCTTCTAGCGCGTCCCCCACGCGTCGTACTTGTCCGCGCTCTTTGGGCCAGCGAAGACCTGAAACGCCACGAGCACGTCGTCGCCGTTTTGGTAGCTGACCTCTGCGTTCGCCGGCATGTAGACGGTGTGGCCAGGCGACAGGGTGTGCTCGACGCCGTCGATGGTGATGACGCCGCTTCCTTCGAGGACGTGGATGTACTCCTCTGTGGGGTCCCGATGCTGGGTGACTTTGCCGCCTGGGGCCAGGGTGAGCTTGCCGAGGAAGGCCTCCTCACCTTGGGCCAGCAGGGTGATGGAGGCCTTCTTGCTCGGTGGCTCGCGGACCTGTGCGTCGGCGAGCGCGACGACGCTGGGGGCACGCGTCTGGGTCGCCAGCGCCGCCCCGCAGACCAGTCCCAGGGCGACGCCGGCAAGGACCCGCTTCATCGCGTATCGCCCATGAAGAGGTAGACGGCGCCTGCGTAGGTGTCGGTCGTGCTGTCGCGTCGCGCACCCAGCAAGAGGTCGTCGAAGCCGTCGCCGTCGGTGTCGCCGGCGCTCGAGACCGCGTAGCCCAACTGGCCGCTGGCGGACGAGCCCGTGATGGTCGCGTCTGCGCTGCCGACGCTCCACGTCCCACTCGAGAGCGGGCCGTAGAAGAGGTATGCGGCGCCAGCTGTGGCCGAGGCGTCGTCGTTTCCGTAGGCACCGATGACCACGTCGATGTTGCCGTCGTCGTCGCTGTCGAAGCCGCTGGCCACCGACCAGCCGGAGAAGTCGCTCGCGTTCGCGCCCTCGATGGTGATGTCCGCGGTGGTGACGCTCTGGTCGCTCGTGGTCGGGCCGAGGAGCAGGTAGGTCTCGCCACCTTCGCTGGCCCCGCCGTCTGCGTAGGGCGCGCCGACGAAGAAGTCCCCGTAGCCGTCGCCGTCCCAGTCACCGGCGTCAGCGACCGAGTGGCCCATGAGATCCTCCGAGGCGACTGCCGAGAGACCCACGAAGTCATCGAGGTCTGCGTTGCCCGTCGCCGGACCGTGGACGACGTAGGCAGTTCCGGCGTCGTTGCCGAAGTAGTGGGCTCCGACGACGAGATCGGGGTAGCCGTCGCCGTCGTTGTCGGAGACACAGGCCACCGCGTGGCCGGCCTCGTCCTCGTCCGAGCGTCCGTCGAGCTGGGTGGCGGCATTGTCAGCGTCGCTGCCGCTGGTCACGGGTCCCGCGTAGACGAAGACCGAGCCCGGGTTGGTGTCGTCGTCATTGGTCATGCCAGGCGCGCCGATGATGGCGTCCGGCACGCTGTCCTGGGAGAAGTCGCAGCCTGCCACAGCGAACCCGAAGTAGGCGTAGCTGTGGTCACCGGCCATCGTCTCGCCGCTGATGCTGGTGGCGCCTGTGATCGGACCGCTCATGATGTAGGCCATGCCGGCGTTGGTGTCGGTGTCGTCGGCGTAGGGGGAGCCGACGACGACGTCATCGAAGCCGTCGGAGTCGATGTCCCCCAGTCCAGCGATCGACCCGCCGAAGCGCGCCAGGGCGCTGGCGCCGGTGCGTCGGGCGTCGGAGTCGGTCGAGAGCGTCTTGGTCCCAGAGACGCTGCCGTACATCAGGTAGACGATGCCGAGATTGTTTCCGCTGCCGTCGTCGTAGTAGGGGGCCCCGATGGCGATGTCGTCGTTGCCGTCGTCGTCCAGGTCACCGACCCCGGCCACGGCGGTCCCCGCGTTGTCGTTGGCCATGCCGCCGAGGAGGATCGCCTCGGCGTCGGTCGAAGCGTCGAGGTCGCCGGTTATGGCGCACTCGTCGAGGGTTCCGTCGCAGTCGTTGTCGGCGCTGTCTTCGCAGATCTCGTCGGCGTCCGGGTTCGTGGAGTAGGCCGTGTCGTCGCAGTCGGTGGCGTCACTGACGTAGCCACTCGGCTGGGAGCAGGACTGCATGGTGGTGGAGGCGTTTCCGAAGCCGTCGCTGTCGTTGTCGACGTACCAGGTCTCGGCGTCCACCGAGTCGTCCTCGTCGATCGTGCCGTCGCAGTCGTCGTCCTCCTCGTCGCAGTACTCGGTGGCGTCGGGGTTCACGTCGTCCTGCGTGTCGTCGCAGTCGGTGTTGTCCGTCACGTAGTCCGAGGGATGGCTGCAGTCCGTGAGGCTGTCGTCGGGGTCGCCGAAGCCGTCGCTGTCGTCGTCGTGGTAGAGCGTGGTCGCGTCGAGGCTGCTCGGCCCGTCGATCTCGCCGTCGCAGTCGTTGTCGACGCTGTCACAGGTCTCGAGTCCGTCGGGGTTGATCGCGCCGTCGGTGTCGTTGCAATCGAGGTCGTTGTCGGCGTAGCCGCTCGGCTCGTCGCAAGCGTAGACGGTGTAGGGAGGGCCACCGCGAGCGCCCGGGCCGCCCGGTTCGTCGTCCTGGGCCATCTTGCCGGAGTCCCAGCCGGAGTCCCAGCCGGAGTCCCAGCCTGTGTCGCCCGTGTCCCAGCCCGTGTCGCCTGTGTCCCAGCCCGTGTCGCCTGTGTCCCAGCCCGTGTCGCCTGTGTCACCGACGTCCCAGTAGGCCGTGCCGTAGCCATCGGCGTCGGCGTCCTCGTACCAGATCGAGGCGTCGGTGGCGTCGTCCTCGTCCACGGTGCCGTCGCAGTCGTTGTCCAGCGAGTCGCAGATCTCGGTTCCATCGACGTTGATGTCGCTGCGGGTGTCGTTGCAGTCGGTGCCGTCCGCGACGTACCCGCCGGGGGCGTCGCAGGCCACGGCCGGGTAGTCCGTGTCGCCGTAGGTGTCGCCGTCGTTGTCCGGGTACCAGGTCTCCGCGTCCTCCGCGCTCGCTTCGTCGATCGAGGAGTTGCAGTTGTTGTCGATCCCGTCGCAGACCTCTGTGTTTCCGGGGTAGGCGTCGGGCTGCGTGTCGTCGCAGTCCCCGTAGGTCTCGCTGTAGCCGGAGGGCAGCGAGCAGGCAGTCGTGGTGTCGTCATCGACGCCGACGCCGTCTCCGTCTCCGTCGTAGTAGTAGGTGGTGGCGTCGGTCGCGTCGTCGTTGTCGACGGTGCCGTCGCAGTCGTTGTCGAGGGTGTCGCAGACCTCTGTGGCGCCAGGGTTGATGTACGCGTTCGTGTCGTCGCAGTCATCTCCACCGTGATCGAGGCCGTCGTAACCGTCGCCGTCCTCGTCGGTGACGATCGGCTCGGCGCTGTCGTCGGTCGTGTCTTTGTCTCCGCAAGCGATCAGAGCGAGTGCGAACAACATGCTTGCCTGCATGACGTCTCCTGGAAACCGTGCCGTGGGAAGGGGTCAGGAAAGCACTAGGACGGCCAAGAATCAACCCACGACCGTCCCCGCGTCGCGTGCGATGAGCCAAGTCGTGTAGACAATCCACGCCAGGCACATGCTCGCGCCGGCGGCGCGCCCGACCCGGCCGCCACGCAAGGCGAAGGGCAAGAGGACCGCTACGGCGGCCAGTGCCACCCACAGGTCGACACTCAGAAAGCCGGGAGCGACGGTGACCGGGTGGATCAGCGCCGCGATTCCGAGCACGCCCAACACGTTGAAGAGATTGCTCCCGAGCGCGTTTCCGACCCCGATCGCATTCTGTCCGCGCTTGGCGGCTGCCAGCGCGGTCGCCAGCTCCGGCGCGGAAGTGCCGATCGCGACGACCGTGAGCCCGACGGTGGCCTCCGAGATCCCCGCGGCCAGCGCGAGCGTCCGCGCACCGTTGACGAGCGCCTCGCTGCCGAAGACCAGGAGCCCGAGACCGAAGACGACCGCCAGGACCCGCACTGTGACCGTCCCCTTGCGGGAGTGGAAGTGGGCGTTCACCGCGGTCAGCGCGCTGGCGATGGGCAGCCCGAAGGCGGTGAAGTCGGCCGCGAGCGAGCCCACGATGGCGATGCCGGCCGCCTTGGTGTCTCGCTCGGCCTCGGGCTCCCCGTCTTCCGCCTTGTCCGGGGCCGGGTCCGAGCGTGCCTGTACGACCACGAACAGGAGGTAGGACACCAGCACTGCGACGAGGACCCCGCCCTCGGCCCGTTGGAGCACTCCGCCGGTCCAGGCGAGCCCTCCGGCCATCAGGGTGGCAACGATGCAGAGGGGGATCTCCCGCCGGAACAGTGGCGCGTCGATCACAATCGGCCTCAACGCCGCGACCGCTCCGATCGCCACGAGCGTGTTGAAGATGTTCGAGCCGAGCACGTTTCCGACGGCGATGTCGGGGCTCCCGTCGACGGCCGCCATCACGCTGACGGACAGCTCCGGCGCGGAGGTCGCGAAGGCAACGACGGTGAGTCCGACGACCAGGGGAGAGATGCCCAGGGCTCGGGCGAGACCGCTGGCGCCGCTGAGCAGCGCGTTTCCACCCTGGTAGAGGGCGGCAAAGCCAGCGATGACGAGGAGGGCGGCGGCCAGCACCCCCGCGCGCTAACCGGTGCGAGAGGAACGGACCCCGTCCAGTATGGGTTCCCACCCGTGTTATCCCCCAACCCCCTCGCACCCCGAGAGCTAAATGCTGACGCGAATCCTCGCTGTTGTCTTCGCCATCGTGTTCTGGTCGGCCCCTGCCGACGCCGCGAAGATCGGAACGGTCGACTACGGCCGCGCCATCCAGGAGATCGACGAAGGCAAGGCCGCCCAGCAGCGTCTCGACACGATGTACGCCGGGGAGAAGGCCAAGATCGAGCAGCTCGAGGCCGAGCTCAACTCCCTGGCGCAGGAGTACGAGTCCAAGCGGGCCATCCTCAGCGACACGGCCCGGGCCGAGTACGAGCAGCGCCTGACCCAGAAGCAGTACGAGTTCCAGCAGGCCTATGCCCAAGCGGACTACGAGATGCAGGTCGCCTACTTCTCCGCGATGGAGCAGCTCATGAGCGGGCTCCAGACCGTGGCCGAGGACATCGGTCGCGAGGGCTCCTACGACCTCATCCTCGAGGTCAGCCAGGGCATGGTCCTCTACAGCAGCGGGGCTGACCTCACCGACACGGTCATCCAGCGCTACAACGCGAAGTCCGCCCCCTGAGCGATGGGCTTCACGGTCGCGGAGCTCGCTGAGCGCCTCGGCGCTCGCGTCCGGGGTGACGGCGACGCCGTCCTCGTAGATCTTCGAGATCTCCGGGAGGCGGGTCCCGAGCACCTCGCCTTCGTCGCAAACCCCCGGTACTTTCGCCACCTCGCCGAGAGCCGCGCCGGGGCCGTGCTCGTCGCAGAGGGCGTCGACGCGCCGGGCCACACGCTCCTTCACTGCGCCGACCCCTACGCCGCCTTTGCTCGGGCGCTGGCGCTCTTCCATCCGCCGAAGCGTCCGCCTCCGGGTGTCGACCCGCTCGCATCCGTCGCTCCTGGTGCCCTGCTCGGCGAGGACGTCGTCGTCGAGCCCTTCGCGGTGGTTCGTCCGGGTGCCAGGATCGGGCGCCGCGCCTGGCTGCAGTCCGGCTCCTACGTCGGCGAGGACGCCGTGCTCGGAGAGGACGTGCGGCTCTTCCCAGGTGCGGTCGTGATGGACGGGTGCGTCTTGGGGGATCGGGTTTGGCTGAATCCGGGAGCCGTCGTCGGCAGCGAGGGCTTCGGCTTCGCTCCTACCCGGGAGGGGCTGCTCAAGATCCCCCAGCCGGCGCCGGCCGTCGTCGAGGACGATGTCGAGCTCGGCGCCAACAGCTGCGTGGACCGAGCGGCCCTCGGCGGCACCCGTGTTCGCCGCGGAGTGAAGGCCGACAACCTCGTGCAGGTCGGGCACGCCGCCGACATCGGCGAGCACAGCGTCCTCGTCGCGCTCACCTGCATCTGCGGCAGCACGACGCTGGGTCGTGGCGTGACCATGGCGGTGCGCTCGACAGCCCTGGGACACCTCGAGATCGGCGACGGCGTGACGGCGGCCGGACATGCGATGGTCGCCCGAGACGCACCGGCGGGAGCCAGGCTGGCGGGTGTCCCTGCCATCGAGCACGGCACCTGGCTGCGCGCGATCAAGACCCTCGAGAGCCTGCCGGAGATCGACCGCGAGCTTCGTAGACTGCGGCGTCGTGTCACGGAGCTGGAGGCTCGCCTGGAGGAAGCCGGTGATTGACGTCGACGCCATCCTGCGGACCCTGCCGCACCGCTACCCCTTCCTGATGGTCGACAGGGTCGTCGAGTGCGTGCCCGGTGAGCGCGCGGTCGGCGTCAAGTGCGTCTCGGTCAACGAGCCACACTTCCAGGGCCACTTCCCGGAGCGGCCCATCATGCCCGGGGTGCTCATCGCGGAGGCCTTCGCCCAGGTCGCCGCGGTGGTCGCGCTCTCCGCCAACCCCGATCGCGCCGGGGCATCCGTCTACCTGCTCGGACTCGACAAGCTGCGCTTCCGAAAGCCCGTGAGGCCGGGTGACGTGCTTTACCTCCACGTCGAGAAGGACACGGTGCGGCGTGCCATCTGGACCTTCCGCTGCCGGGCCGAGGTCGACGGAGAGAAGGTCGCCGACGGTCGGCTCATGGCCACGGTCGGGGCTCCGTGAGCTGGTCCGACTTCGTTCGCTCCCTCGGCCTGGTCGACCCCCTCTTTCCCGCTGCCATCGCGGCAGGCGGTGACGTGGTGGTGGCGCTGTTCTCCAAGCGCGCCGTGATCTGGTCGCTCTCGACGGGGGAGATCCAGTCCACCACGCCGGTAGAGGGCCTCGGCGTCGCGGTCAACGACCGTGGCGAGATCGCGCTCCCGGACGCCAGCGGCCGTCCCGTCTGGCTCGGTTCCACGCTGTTGCGGTTGGGCTGGAAGTCCTGGACCTTCGACACCAGGCCCCACTACGCAGAGGACCTCGACGTCTCGGCCCGCGCCCGGGTCTTTCGGCTCGGGGACAGGATCCTCCTGGCCGATCCGATGCACGACAGGCCCCAGGAGCTGCACGCCGGCGAGCTCATCGAGGGCAAGCCGAGTCGCGACGACGCCCCTTGCATGGACGCTTGCCTCCACGAGGGCAGGCTGGTCACGGTGCAGCGGGCTGGTCTGCGGGTCTGGGACGACATCAAGAGCTGGAGCCCGAGTTCGTCGCCGCACACCCTCCAGGTCCTTGCGGTGGACTCGAGGGCCGGAGTGCTGTGGACCGTTGGCCTGCCCGGGCCGGAGCTGGTCGGATCAGGGCAGCGCCTCCGCCTTCCCCGCCTGAGCGAGTCGCCGCGAGTGTGGGCGCTGGAGACCGGGGTGCTGGTGGAGACCCTCGGCGGTTTCTTCTTCCTGGAGCCTTCCGGCGCGACCCACACGCTGGAGCTCCCCGGTCGCCGCAAGAGGCACTCGGGCGTGCTGCCCGTCGGCACGCAGGTGCTCGTCTGTAGCGAACCGATCAGGCTCTACGATCCCGTCGGCGCAGCGCTGGTCCGTGAGCTTGCCACTCCCGCGGGAGAGGTCTAAGAGTCTGGGCATGGCCATCCATCCCACAGCGATCGTCGATCCCGCCGCCGAGCTCGGTGACGTCGAGGTCGGTCCCTACGCCGTCATCGGACCCGAGGTGAAGCTCGCGGATGGGGTCGCCGTCGGCGCCCACGCCGTGCTCGAGGGTCCCACCAGCATCGGCGCCGGGACGCGCATCCATCCATTCGCCTGTGTCGGGGGCCCGCCGCAGGACTTGAAGTACGGCGGTGAGCGCACGACTCTCGAGATCGGACAGGGCAACATCATCCGCGAGTACGCCACCATCCACCGCGGAACGGTCGCGGGCGGCGCGATCACGCGGGTCGGCAACCACAACCTCTTCATGGCGAGCTCCCACGTCGCGCACGACTGCACCGTCGGGGACCACTGCGTCTTCGCCAACAGCGTCGCGATCGGCGGGCACGTCGTGGTGCAGGACCGGGCGGTCCTCGGTGGCCTGGCGGGGGTGCACCAGTACGCGCGGATCGGGCGCTGCGCGATGGTCGGGGCAGGCGCCATGGTCGCGCTCGACGTCCCCCCCTTCACGATCGCCCAGGGCGACCGGGCCCGGCTCTTCGGGCTGAACATCATCGGGCTCCGGCGCGCGGGCTACGACATCGGCGTCATCACCCGCCTCCGCCAGGCCTACCGGGAGCTCTTCGGCGGTACGGCGCCGCTGCGCATCGCCGCCGAGCGCGTGCGGGAGACCTGGGCGGATGACCTCCAGGTCGTCGAGCTCGCCAGCTTCGTCGAGAACAGCGGGCGCGGAGTCTGCCGAGCCGCCGGCTCCGGGAGCGAGAGCTGACCATGCGCGTGGCAGTCGTCGGCTGCGGCCACATGGGTCGCATTCACGCCCAGAAGCTGCTCGGCACCGTCGAGCTCGTCGTCGTGGACCCGGCGGGTGTGCCCGAAGGGCTGCCTGCCGCGGAAGAGGTCCCCCGCGAGCTGGACGCGGCCATCGTGGCTGTTCCGGCGAGCGCCCACGCAGAGGTCGCGATCCCGCTCTTGGAGCGGGGAGTCCCCTGCCTCGTGGAGAAGCCGCTGGCCTCGACGGGTCGGGACGCAGCGCTCCTCGCGCGGTACCGCGCCTGCAGCGTCAACCACCAGGAGCGCTTCAACCCGGCAGTGCTCGCGCTGCCCGACGACACGCGGCCCCGCTACATCCGCGTGGAGCGGCTGGCTGCCCCGAGCGCCCGGGGCGTGGACGTCGATGTCGTGCACGACCTGATGATCCACGACCTGGACCTCTTGCTCCACCTCGCGGGTGGGACGGTCACGGAGCTGCGCGCGGTCGGAGTCCCAGTTGTCACCGCCGGCGTCGACGTCGCAGAGGTCTGGCTCGAGACCTCGACCGGGTGCGTGGCCACGCTCACGGCGAGCCGCATCTCGCGGGGTTCGAGCCGGCGCTTCCGGCTGATGGACGAGGGCCGCTACTGGAGCCTGGACCTTCAGGGCGGGACTGGATCCCGGGTGCGGTGGGGTGAGGGCTCGCTGTCGCCGGAGAAGCTCGATGTGGCAGAGGGTGACGCCCTCGAAGCCATGCACGCCGCGTTCTTCGCAGCTGTTCGCGGCGAGGGGGACTACCCCTGTCCTGCGAAGGAGGCCGCCGTGGCCGTAGCGCTCGCCGACCGCATCGCAGAGGCCATCGAAAGACGCCGATGAGGCGTCTGATGATCTCCGCCGCCGAGCCGAGCGGGGACGAACTGGCGGCCGAGCTCGTGGTCGCGCTGGGCGAGCACCTCGAGATCGAGGCCTACGGCCTGGCGGGCCCTGCCATGCGCGCGGCTGGTGTGGAGGCCATAGCCGACGCAGAGCGCCTCGGCGTGATGGGACTGGTCGAGGTCATCGGCGTCATCCCCGACGCGCTGCGCATTCGCGAGGAGCTCGTGGCCCGCCTTCCGGGGACGTCGCTCCTGGTGGTCGTGGACGCCCCCGACTTCAACATCCCGCTGGCGCGAAAGGCACGCGAGCGAGGCGTGGACGTGGTGTTCTATGTCTCGCCCCAGGTCTGGGCGTGGCGCAAGGGTCGGGCCAAGGAGATCGCGGAGATCGCGGAGGCCGTCATCTGCCTGCTCCCCTTCGAGCCTGCCTTCTATGAACGGCACGGCGGCAGGGCGCTGTTCTTCGGTCACCCGGTGGCCGAGCGGATCGAGCACGCAGGCCCCCTCGGGCAGGACCTGGCCATCCTCCCCGGCTCGCGGAAGTCGGAGGTCGATCGCCTGCTGGACGACCTCGTCGAGGCGGCCCGCCAGACCGGTCTCGTCACCCGGCTGCCACGGGCCGCGGGCATCGAGCTGCCGGCCCTGCCGGGGATCGAGATCGTCGAGGACATCTCCAGCGCCGCCACCGGGGCGAAGGCTGCCTTGACCGCCAGCGGCACCGCCACCTTGGAGCTCGCCTGCCTCGGGCGGCCGATGGTCGTCTGCTACCGGGTGAACCCTCTGACCTATGGTATCGGCAAGCTGCTCGTCACCGGTGTCGAGCACATGGCCCTCCCGAACCTGGTGCTGGGGCGCAGGGCCGTTCCGGAGCTCCTGCAGGACTTCGGACCTGCTGACCTTGTCGCCGCCCTGGAGGGTTCGGAGCGGCAGCTGGCGGACCTGGAGGAGGTGCGGGCGCTCCTGGAGGGGCCCGGCGCGACTGCGCGCATCGCCAGCTTCGTCGCCGAGCACCTGGCGTGAAGTGGGGGATCGCGGCTGTCTGGGTGGTCACTGGTCTCCGGCTCGTCATCGCGGCCCGGCTCGGCCTGGCGGCTGACGAGGCCTACTACTGGACCTGGAGCGAGGCGCTCGGGATCTCCTACTTCGACCACCCCGCGGGCGTCGCCTGGCTGATTCGGGCCGGGACCACCGTGCTCGGGGACTCGGAGCTGGGAGTCCGCGCCGGAGGGCTGGTCCTGCAGGGAGTGGCGCTGTCGGCACTCCTCTGGCACGAGCGGCGACGACACACGCTGCTGCTCTGCCTCGCGGTGCCCGGCGTGGTCCTGCCCTCTGTGCTCGCGACGCCGGACGCGGGCCTCCTGGCCTTCTGGGTGCTGTCCATCGTGGCGGCCGAGCGCGGGCGCTGGGTGCTGGCCGGGCTCCTCGCCGGGGCTGCCCTGTGGTTCAAGCTCTCCGGGGTCCTGCTGGTGGTGGCGCTCGTGCTGGCAGAGCCCAGGAGCAGGCGGGCCTGGATGAGCGCCGGGCTGGCCATGCTCCTCGCGGCGCCGAGCCTGGCCGGTCACGTGCTCTTCCAGCTCGACCACGGCCTCGGGCGCGGCGACGGTGGGCTCGGACCCCTGCTCGAGTTCCTTGGGGCGCAGGTCTTCTTCCTGGGTGTCTTCGTCCCGGTCTCCGCGGCCTTCTGGATCGCCAGGGGGCCGCGGGATCGCTGGTGGTGGTCGGCTGTGCTGACCCTCTGTGTGTTCGGGGGCGCTTCGCTGCTGTCACGAGGGGAGGGGAACTGGGGCCTGCCCTTCTGCATGGCGGCGGTCGTCGGGGCCTCTCGGACCAACGGCGTCGCTCGCAACTTCGCCGAGTGGGGGGGAGCGATCGGCCTGCTGCTGAGCGCGGTGGTGCTGGTCCACGCCTGTTTCTCGGTCCTTCCCCTCCAGAAGGACCCCGTCGATCAGCTCCGGATGGGCGAGGTGGTGGGCGAGTCCGCCGGCGCCTGGGGTCTCGAGCCGGTCCTCTGCGAGCGCTACCAGGAGGCCGCCTGGGTGCGCTTCTACGGGGGCGTCGACGCCACGACCGTGCCGGGTGCCGGACGACAGAGCCAGTTCGACCTCTGGCGAGACGGGCTCCCCGAGCGATCCGTCGTGCTTCGGCCGAGCCGCTCTGGTGACACCTGGCCCACCGACGGGCTCTACGCCGAGCGCAGCGGCAGCCACGACATCGTCGCGCGCCATGGAGAGCGTGTCATCGGCACGTGGCAGGTCGCCGTGGTGGAGGGCTACGATTCGGAGCCCCGATGAGTCCGACCCTTCGCCGCCTGCTGCTCTACTACCGGCCTTACGCCGGGCGGCTCGCCCTCGCCGCGGTGATGATGGGCCTCGCGGCTGCCATCCCGGGGGCGCTGGTGGTGTTGATCGAGCAGGTGCTCGACCGCGTCCTCATCGAGCACGACGCCGCGTCCCTTGCGGTCCTGCCCTTCGCCGTCGCCGGCCTCTACCTGCTGTCGGGGACCGTGGGTGTGGGCCGGGCGATGATCACGAAGTCCGTCGCCTTCTCCGTGGTCACGCGGCTCAGGCGTCAGCTCTTCGAGCGCCTCCTCGTGCTGAAGCCCGGCTGGCACCAGCGGATGGCACTCGGCGAGCGGCTCACCTGGCTCACCCAGGACGTCGGGCAGGTCCAGTACCTCGTGAGCGCCTGGGCCACCCTCGTCCAGAAGCCGCTGACGCTCGTCTTCCTGGTGGCCTCCATTTTCTGGATGGACTGGCGGCTGGCGACCATGGCGATCATCGCCCTGCCTGTCATCGCCTGGCCGATCGCGGCCTTCGGACGGCGCCTGCGGGCGGCGGCGAGGGACTCTCTCGACAACCTCGCCGGGCTCACGGGGACGGCCCAGGAGAGCCTCACGGGGATCCGCACGGTGCAGGCATTCCGCGCCGAGGAGCTGCGTCTGGAGGCCTTCGACGTCGACAACGAGGAGCAGTACCGCCTCATCCTTCGGCGCACCCTGGCCCAGCTCCTACCCGGTCCGGTCATCGAGCTCGTCGCGGCGCTCGGCGTCGGCCTGGTCCTGTGGTGGGGGGGGCAGCGGGTCTTCGCAGGCACGCTGCAGGCCGGCGAGCTCATCGCCTTCCTGGTCGCCCTCGGCCTGATGAACCAGCCCTTGAAGTCGCTCTCCGAGATCGTGAGCCTCGGACAGCGCGCCCTCGCTGGAGCCCAGCGGGTCTTCGAGGTCCTCGACTGCGAGGACTCCGTCCCCGAGGGTGACGTGCCGCTGTCCTCGGAGGTGTGCAGGCTCGTCTTCGAGGACGTGGGCTTCGACTACGGCGATGGTCCGGTGCTCCGGGGCGTGCGCTTCGCCGTCGAGGCTGGGGAGATGGTGGCGCTCGTCGGTGCGAGCGGGGCCGGCAAGAGCACCCTGGCTGGCCTCGTCCCGCGCTTCCACGACCCCACGGCGGGACGGATCCTCCTCAACGGACGGGCGCTCTGTGACTACACCCTGTCGTCTCTGCGGCGACACGTCGCCGTCGTGAGCCAGGAGCCCTTCCTCTTCGACGCCAGCGTGCTCGACAACGTGCGCCTCGGGCGTCCCGACGCCAGCCTCGCAGAGGTCGTCGAGGCATGCGTGGCCGCCGAGGCCGACGCCTTCATACGCGAGCTCCCAGCGGGCTACGACACGGCCCTCGAGGAGGCTGGCCTGCGGCTGTCCGGGGGGCAGCGGCAGCGCATCTGCATCGCTCGCGCGCTCCTGCTCGACGCCCCCATCCTCGTCCTCGACGAGGCCACCTCGGCCCTGGACAGGGAGAACGAGGAGCTGGTTCAGGCTGCGCTGAGACGTCTGCAGGCGGGGCGCACGACCATCGCCATCGCTCACCGCCTCAGCACGATTCGGGACGCGGACGTCATCCTGGTCCTCGACGAGGGCCGTGTCGTCCAGGCGGGTCGCCACGAGGACCTCGTCGGCGAGGGCACCTACGGGCGCCTGTACGGGGGGCGCCTCTGAGCTTCTACGACGAGGTGTACCGGGTCGTCCGACTCATCCCTGAGGGACTGGTCCTGTCCTATGGCGACGTCGCCGCCGCCATCGGCTCTCCCGGAGCCGCGCGGCAGGTGGGCTGGGCGCTGGCCGGGCTCTGCGAAGGAGGCATCGACAAGGAAGGCGTCGTCGTGCCCTGGCAGCGGGTCGTGCGCACCAGCGGGCACATCGCCTTTGCGGGGGACCCCATCCGCGGCGATCTCCAGAGGGCGCTGCTCCAGGAGGAGGGGGTCGAGTTCATAGAGGACCGCATCCCCATGAGGCGCTTTCGCTGGGACCCGGACATCGAGGATCTGTGCTGAGGCTCTACCGGCTGTGTTGGTGGCTGGCGACGCCGCTGTTGCTGGTCGGGACCTGGCTCCACCCGCGCACCCGCGTGCGCTGGGCCGAGCGGTGGGGGCTGCGGCTTCCAGGGGTCGAGCCCGGAGCCATCGTCGTCCACGCGGCCTCGGTCGGCGAGGGCAGGGCGGCTCAAGCACTGCTCGAGGCCCTGCGTCCAGCTCGGAGGGTGCTGCTGAGGACGGCCACCAGCGACACCGCCTTTCCAGTCGCTGTCGGTCACCACGCGCTGGCCGCGCTGCCCCTCGACCACCCCCTGGTCGTGGACCTGTGGTTGCGGCGCCTGCGGCCCTCTGCGCTGGTGCTCGTCGAGGCCGAGATCTGGCCGAACCTGGTGATGGCCGCCCGAGGTCGAGCCATCCCGGTGCTGCGGGTCGCTGCTCGCGAGGGTCCTGGGACGCGCCGCCTGCGGCGGTGGATGCCAGCAGTGCTGTCGGCCATCGAGGACGTCGGACTCGGAGCGCTGAAGCTCGCCGCCGTCCTGCCAGAGCCGCCGCTTCAGCTGCCGCGCCCGCTGCTCGTCGCCGGGTCCGTGCGCGAGGGCGACACCGAGCGGCTGCTCGATGCCCTCGACCGCATGGAGGACCCGCCCTTCCTGCTCCTGGCCCCCCGTCATCCGGAGCGCTTCGATCGCGATCTCCTCGACGGCCGGGAGCGCTTCCACCTGCTCGACGTGGTGGGCCAGCTCGCTGGCTTCTACCGAGCCGCAGACGTCGCCTTCGTCGGCGGGACCTTCGACGCTGCCATCGGGGGTCACTCGCCCGCAGAGGCCCTCGCGGCTGGTGTGCCCGTGGTCCATGGGCCCGAGATCGCAGCGAATGCCTCGCTCTTCGACGACCGCTGCATCCAGGCGGCCGACCTCGCGGAGGGCATCGCGCAGGCCATGGCGATGGGGCTGCTCGAGCCGATCCCACCGGTCATCGACGTCGCGCCGGTCCTCGAGCGGGTGCGGTCTGAGCCGCCCCCGGAGGAGCTCTATCGGCGCTGGCTCTGGCCGCTGTCCCTCCTGTATTCGGCCTGGTCTTCGGAGCGCGGTGGGCCCAGGGCTGCCCTGCCGGTGATCTCGATCGGAAACCTCGCCAGCGGCGGCAGCGGCAAGACCCCGGTCGTCCGACAAGTCGTGGCGGAGCTGAAGGCCCTGGGCCGCACACCAGCGGTCGTGTCTCGGGGCTACGGTCGCGCCGCGGACGACCTCGGCGATGAGCTGACGATGATGAGGGAAGAGGTCATCGTGGTCGCCAGGGTCGACCGCGTCGCCGGCGTCGCAGAGGCCGCGGCGCTGGGGGCCGACGTGGTTGTCCTCGACGATGGCTTCCACAGCCCCATCGACAAGGACCTCGACATCCTCGTCGTGGACGCTGTCCACCCACTGGCCGGCGGGCTCATTCCTGTCGGCGAGGCTCGCCCGGGCGGGCTCCACGAGGCAGACCTCGTCTGGTCGACGCGAGGGGGCGGGCCCGCCGACATCAGCTCCGAGGTCGTCCTGGAGGGCCTGCCGGAGGGACCTGTCCATGCCTTCGCGGGCATCCACCGGCCGGGTCGCTTCCTCGAGGCCCTGGTGGAAGCCGGCGTCGATGTGCGCGGCTGGAGTCCCTTTCCCGACCACCACCGCTTCCGCCCTGGCGAGGTAGTGGCGGAGCATCCACTCGTCACGACAGAGAAGGACGCGGTGCGCTTCGGCGAGGAGGCTCACGTCGTTGGGCTGCGCGTCGAGGTCAGCGTCGGCGCGGGCGTGCTCCGCGAGCGCCTCCAGGCTCTCTTCGAGACGCGGGCGATCGCGTGACGCGAGCCGCCGCCTGGGTCCTCGGCCGAATCCCGCTTCCACTGGCGAGGCTCTGTGCGTGGGCGCTGAGCTGGATCTGGTGGCTCCTGGTTCCGATTCGACGAAACGTCGCGGCGGCCAACCTCTCCCGGGCCTTTCCCGAGCTGCCACCCGGGCCGACCCTGCGGCGCACGGTCGCCGAGATCCTCCTCGGCTACACGGAGCTCTTGCGGCACTTTCGGGACCCCGTCCACATCGAGTGGGAGGGGGTGGACCCCATCCGCGAGCGTCACGCGCGGGGGGAGGGGACCCTCGTCATTGGCTCCCACTCCGGCTCCTGGGACCTCGCGATGGCCGCCTTTCCGAAGAGCCAGGAGGTGCCGCTGTCCGTCTTCGTGAAGCCGCCGGCTCAGGGTGAGGTCGCCCGCGTGATCGCGGACATCAGGGACAAAGCCGGGCTCTATCTCCTGCCGCCGGGCAGCTCGATGAGGCACGCCTACGAGGCCCTCGATGCTGGCCACATGGTCATCTTCGTGATGGACCAGCGGCGCAACCAGGGCATCCCCGTGCCCTTCTTCGGCCAGCCCGCCTGGACCTCTCCGGCGGCCGCGGCGGCTCACGCCCGGACCGGCGTCCCGGTCTTTGGATGCTGGCAGTGGCGGGAGGGCACCGGGCGTCACCGGGTGCGGTTCTACGGCCCGCTGGAGCTCAGCGGTGATGTAGAGGACGACACGGCCCGCCTCACTCGCTGGTACGAAGAACGGCTCCGTGAGCGACCCCATGGCTGGCTCTGGCTACACGACCGCTGGCGGGTGCCCGGATGAAGTGGGTGGAGATCCTGGTCTGTCCGCGCTGCCGGGGGCCGCTGAAGGCAGCGCCGGGGGGCCTCGCCTGCGCTCCCTGCAAGCGGCTCTACCCGGTGGTCGACGGGATCCCGCGGCTTGCACCCGAAGAGTCACGCAAGCTGTGAAGATCGTTCATGTCGACACCTCGATGCAGTGGCGGGGTGGTCAACGCCAGCTGGAGTTGTTGACCAGGGGGCTGGCCGGGCGCGGACACGAGCAGGTGCTGCTCTGCGTACCGGGGTCACCGGTCTCGCGGCTGGGCCTCCCGCAGGTCCGGGCCTACCCGGGGACCGACCCCCGGAGCGCGCTCTCGCTTCGCAAGCTGGAGTGGGACGTGCTCGCCGCTCACACCTCTCACGCTCACCAGGTCTGCGTGCTCGCCGGCGCTCGTCCGGTCGTGCATCGCCGAGTCGACTTCCCTGTCTCCGGTGGCTTCAAGTACGGGCGGGCCCTCGGCTACGTGTGCGTCAGCGATGCGGTGAGGCGGATCCTGGCGGGTGTCGTGTCGGAGGAGCGCATGGTCGTCGTGCACGACGGCGTGGAGCCCCTGTCGCCGATGCCCCCAGCGGAGCTCGGCGAGGGCCGCATCGTGCTCGCTGTCGGCGCCCTCGTCGACCACAAGGACCACGCCACGCTGGACGAGGCTGCCAGGGGTTTGGACGCCCGGGTCCTCGTCGCCGGCGAGGGACCGCTGGACGATCACAGCCACTTGGAGCTCCTTGGCCAGCGTGATGACGTCGCGGCCCTGTTCGCCCGCGCGGATGTCTTCGTTCACCCGAGCAAGGAAGAGGGCCTCGGCCAGGTGGTCGTGGAGGCGCTGCACGCGGGTGTCCCGGTCGTCGCCACCACCGCCGGCGGGCTGCCAGAGGTGCTCGCCGGGGTGGGCTTGCTCGTACCTCCCGAGGACCCCGATGCCCTTCGGACCGCGCTGAGAGGAGCCCTCGCCGGAGCCCATCCCCCGATCGAGGCGGGTCGAGCGCGGGCCCGGGAGTTCTCGGTAGAGGCCATGGTCGAAGGCACCGAGCGCGCCTACCGCCACTTCGCCGAGCGGCCCTGTGCGATCATCCACGAATGAGCGGTCGTCGTCGACGCCACTTCGTCCCGGACATCCTGTACCACGCGAGCAACGTCTCGCGGCTGGAGCGGTACAGGCGCGCCGGCGTCCTCGACGCGGGTCCCGGGCGGCGGGTCTTCCTGTCCGCCGTCGAGTCGGATGCCTGGGCGGTCGCACACCGCTCCTCTGCAGGGCCTGTCGTGCTCTACGTCGACGCCGGACGGGCGCGCAGATCCGGCACGCGCTTTTCGCGGACCCGCTCCGGGCTCTGGACGGCCCCACGGATCGGCGTCCGCCACGTGCTCAACCTCAAGGACGGCTTTCGCGAGCAGGTCAGCGCGGGTGGCTTCCTGGTACGCCGCGACCGAGGCGAGGTAGAGCTGGCGCTGGTGAGCTGCACGAGGCGCTGGGGCACGACCTGGGAGATCGCCAAGGGCAAGCTGGAGGTCGGCGAGACTCCCGAGCAGGCGGCATGCAGGGAGCTCCAGGAGGAGATGGGTTTCGAGGCGCCGCTGCGCATCGGCTGCGACCTGGGGGTCGTCCGATACGGCTTCCACACGCCGGAGGGGGAGCCGCGACTGAAGTCGATGCATGTCTACCTCATCGAGGTCGACAGCCCGCCGGAGCGCTTCTGTCCCGCAGAAGACGAGGGGATCGGCGAGGTGCAGTGGTTCTCCGTGCAGGATGCCTGCGGCGTCGTGCGCCACACATCGCTCAAGCCACTCATGCGCCAGCTTCGCCGCATGTTCTGCGAGCCCCCCCGTCCGGAAGCGAACAGGCCGAGCGGGGGTTAGCGGGCTCCATGCTCATCGCCCTCTTCATCTCTCCCCTCCTCGCAGACGAGTTCGGTCCTGGCCCCACCAAGGCCACGGTCTCCAGCGTCTACGATGGCGACACCTTCACCCTCGACACCGGCGACAAGGTCCGCGTAGCCGGCGTGAACACCCCCGAGCTCCGGCCGGCGGAGGTCTTCGGAGACGAGGCCCGCGTGGCCACGGAGCGCTTCGTCAAGGGCAAGGACGTGACGCTGACCTACGGCTCTCTCGAGCGCGACTCCTACGGCCGCCTCATCGCCTGGGTCGAGGTCGAGGGGGAGCCGCTGGCGGACTACCTCGTGTCCCTCGGCGTCGCTCACGTCTTCCTCATCCCTCCGCTCGGACTCGGCGACGTGGACGCCTTGTTGGCGGCGCAGGCCGAGGCGCGCGAGAGCGACCGCGGCATCTGGGTGACGGAGGGCTACGAGAGCACGCTGCACATGACCTCCTTCCACGCCAACGCCGCCGGAGACGATCGCGAGAACGTCAACGGCGAGTACCTGCGCGTCTGCAACATCACCACGGAGGCCCTGAACGTCGAGGGCTACAGGATCACCGACGCCCGCGACAACAGCTGGACCTTCCCGGACCTGGTGGTGCCAGCCGGGCACACGGTCGAGGTCCACAGCGGCGTCGGAGAACACCAGACCGATCCCGGCTCGCAGCTGCTCATCTACCTGGGCAGTCCGGAGCCCATCTGGAACAACAAGGCCGACGTCGCGACCATCTTCGATCCTCTCGGCGAGATCGTCGATCGGCGTGAGCACGCCGTGAAGAAGGCCACTCCCTGAGGCCTACTCGGTGGGCTCCGCGGCTCCCGCGGCGAGGGCAGCTATGCGCTCTGCCTGCCAGAGGTGGTAGAAGCGGTCCGGCGTGATGCGCGCCGCCAGGAGGGCCGCGTCCGCAGCCTCCTGGTGCTCTCCCCTGGCCAGGTGGACCATCGCCAGGGTGTCGAGGAAGTCGCTGCGGTTGGCCTCTTCGGCGACCGCTGACTCGATGAGGGCGAGGGAGTCGTCGTCACGGAGACCGGACATCGCGGCGTACCAGGCGAGGCAGTTGTCCTGGCTGGGACCCTCTTCTATCGGCTGGCAGTCGCGCTCGACGCCTTCGTCGTGGAGGCCTTCTACGTCCGCACCCACCAGGGCCAGCGAGGCCATCAGGAAGTCGAGGGGGCGGCTCTCGCGGTGGAGTCGGCGCATCGCGGCCGCCGCGTCTCGCTCGAAGGTCGCAGCTGCGTCCAACTCCTCCCGCTCGGCGACGAGCATCGCGTAGAACCACAGGGCTTCGCCATCGGAGGGGTACAGCGCCAGGCGCGTCCGGAGGTGGGCGAGGGCCGCGAAGACGTCCTCTTCCGCGAGGGCGATGCGGGCTCGGCGCTTCAGGTAGGCGTCGGGGTTCTCCTCGAGCCTCGCCGCGTTGGCGATCGCGGTTCGTGCCCCAGCAGCGTTCCCGACGTTCAGGAGTGCGTCGGCGGAGGCGACATGAGCGGCGGAGTCGTCAGGACGGAGGGCGACGGCTGCGGTGGCGAGGTCGACAGCGTCCTGGTTCCGGTCTTCCAGCAGGAGCCCGTTGACCGTGGCGACGATCTCACCCTGGTCGACGAGGTCCCCGGGATCCAGGCCGGCGACGATGTCCGCGTAGCCGGCGAGGTCGCCGTCGTAGCGGAGGAGCCTGGCGCGGAGCACGGTGGCGTCGAGGTCGTCCGCGTGCTCACCGAGGTAGACGTCGACCTCGCCGAGCGCGCCCTCGACGTCCTCTAGGGCGGCGCGGTAGCGGGCACGCAGCAGCGCGCGGTCGGGATCGTCTCCGTTGTCCTCGAGCTCGCGGTCCAGCATCAGCTGGTGGCCGTCGAGCTGGCGAGGCTCGTGGATCGACTCGGTGAGGGCGAAGCGACCGTTCGGGTAGTCGAAGACAGCGCGGTGGTCCGCCAGGACGTGATGGCCGACGAGTCCGAGCAGATCCGGGCCGACAGGAAGGCTGGCGTCGTAGTTGATCCAGGTGGCGTGGCCCGGGTCGTCGATGGAGACACCTCCCAGCTCGGCGCGAACGAGGTCCACGTGCCGGGTCTGCCGGTAGAAGGCCGAGACCGGCATCTTCTCTGACGCGCCGAGGCCGAAGATGGGCTCTTCTCCCTCTGTCGCGATGTCTCCGAGGCCGTCCCCCGTGGCGCCGGACAGCAGGATCCTCCGGGCTCCGGTGTCGACCTCCAGGAGCAGGTCGCGAGCGATCTCCTCGCCATCCGCGCCCTCTGCGACGAGGCGCACGATCGTGTGGATGTGGCTGCCGTCGAAGACCATGGGGACCGCCGTGGCGGGGACTTCGATCGTGCCTGGCCGTCCGATCTCCAGCAGGTCGGCCGGATAGTCGAGGGCCACCACGAAGTCGCTCCAGACGTTGTTCCCGAAGATGCCGTCGACCTCTATGGCGCCGGTGTACTCGGGCACCCCCGGCAGGCCGACCGCGACCTCGATGTTCGGCACGATGACGCCGCCGAGCTCGACGTAGGGGAGCTCCGAACGTCGCCACGCCGTCTGGCCGCCGAAGCCCTGGATCACCCCCATCGGGTCGTCGACCACCAGGCCCAGGCGGTCCGCGACCTCCTGGTCGATGGCCGTCACCGACGCTCCCGTGTCGACGAGGAAGATGCCCTTGCTTCCATCCGGCAGCGTGGCCTCCACGTAGATCTTGGCTGCTCCGGGGGCGGCTCGGACCAGCGGAAGCTGGGCGTGGTCGAGGCCCTCGGGAGGAGCACTCAGCTTCGGATCGGCGATCGGGGTCTTCGGCGTGCAGGCGAGGAGCGCAAGGAGCATGTCGACAACGTAGTCAGCAACTGACGCGAGCCCAACTTTGGGGTAAGGGTCGGCATGCACCTGGATCGTGCCGAGCTCGACGAACTCGTGAGCTTCTTCGCCAAGCGCTTCTCGGATCCCGAGGAGCGAGCCGCGCTCCTAGCTGATGTCGGCCTCCAGGACGCGGAGTGGGCCTCGGCCATCCAGGCAGCCGGCGCCAGGCTGCCGGCCCTCGCGAAGGCTGCCGCCGCGAGGCGTCCGAAGGACCCGAACCTGGCGCAGCTGGCCGAGACCCTGGATCCCCCGAACGTGCCGTTGCGGGCTGCGATCGCTGCCGGGGGCGTCTTGTTGGTCATCGCGATCGGGGCCGCGGCCTGGTACGGGACGGCAGACGAGCACATCGAGAAGCGGCAGCCTGATGTCCCGGCGCAGGCGCTGGCGCCCTCTCCGGAGATGCCGGAAGCCTCAAAGTCCCCACAGGTGGAACCCGTTGTCTCGCAGCCCCCAGAGGTTGCGGAGGATCCGATCGTCGTCGAGCCGCCAGCCCTCGAGGCGCCTGCGATCACGGACGGACGCTGCGGCGGGACGACGGGGACCGTCGTCGGCTACTGGTACGCGGGCTTCCCCTTCGACGCCGACATCGGACAGGTCTACACCCTGAAGTTCGGCAAGTACGTCAGGGCCGACTATCCCCGCAAGGCCAACTCCTGGAGCGCCGAAGAGGAGATCCTCTGTGCGCTGGAGTCCGGTGACGAGATCCGCCTGTCCCAAGCTCCGGTGCTGGTCGACGGCGGCAAGTACTGGGTGCCGCTGGCGGCCGGAGACCTGCTCACACCCTGAGCGCCCGTCACGGACTCGGCTCTTCGCCCTCGGATCGCTTTTTCCACAGGCGGACGATGATCACGGCGCCGGCGACGAACATCAGGATCGAGCCGTACTGCGCCGGGGTCAGGCCGAGCCAGAGGCGGCGATCGACGGCGCGGAGGAAGTCGAGGCCGAAGCGGACCGGCGCGTAGAGCATGCACCAGAGCGCGATGAACTTGCCGTGGGAGCCCTTCCACTTCCGGTTGACGGCGAAGAAGACCAGCGCGATCAGGGCCAGCCAGCAGGCCTCGACCAGCGCCATGTCCAGGCGGGCGGGGCCCGGCTGCCAGTCGACCATCATGAAGGACAGCCAGGGCACTTCTTCGATGGTCGCGCCAGGGTGGTCGTGCACGGAGAAGCAGCCGAGTCGCCCGAAGACGTAGCCGAAGACGAAGCCGTACATGCCGTTGTCGGCGTGGATCCAGAAGTCCCGCTTCCTGATGAGCGTGTAGAAGAGGATGGTGCCGATGACGGCCCCGAGGAAGCCGCCGTTGCTGGATACGCCGCCGAATGGGTTCAGGAGCTCCTTGCCGGCCGTCATCATGTCGAACTGGCCGTCGAGCTCCATGAGCTCGGGGTTGTAGGCGACGACGTGGACCCAGTGGGCGACCACGAATCCCAGCAGCACGATGAACACGGCGCCATCGACCACGTCGCGGGTGTCGAGGCCGATCGAGATGCCCCTGGCGCGGGCCACCTCCATGCCGACGACGAAGCCGATGCACACCAACACGGCCCACGGATCGATCGGGATCGGGCCGAGGTGGTAGACCGCGGGCTCCCACCACGGAATCAGCACGGGTAGCGTTGCCGGCAGCATCGTCGCGGCGCGTTATCCTCGCCGCCGCTGGAGCGCACGATGGCCGTCCTCACCACCGACATCCTCGTCGAGAACACCAAGCGCAACGAAGTCCTGGAGTGGCTGTCGAAGGCCGACAACCATGACCGCATCCTGCAGGGCGCCTGGAGCGGGACGAGCCGCACGGGGGACCGGACCTGGGACCTCACGTTCTCGGCATTCCCGAAGAAGCGGACGATGCCCTACACCTTCGAGCGCGTGGACGACGCCCACGGCGGTCGCCGGGTCCTCTGCAGCACCGGCGGCAAGCGCACGAGCGGAACGCTCAGCTACTCGCTGCGCACCCCGCGCGCCTCGCGCCACACGATGGTGACCCTGCACCTGGACTACGACCCCGGCAGCGTTCTCGGCGCGGTCCTCGACGGCGCCGGTCTTCGCGAGGGTCTCGAGGGCGGCATGCGCGCCATGCTCCAGAACCTCGAGCGCGAGCTCTGCCAGGACCTGGCCTGATTCACGCGGCTTTCATGCGCGCTTGGCGGACCTTTCACCGCAGGTCGAAGGGAGGCTGACATCGCCCGGTGACTCTCCAGGTCGTGGAGGTCAGTCATGGATGATCTGGTCGGTCTCGTTGTCCTGTTGCTGCTGGTCATCGGGGCTCTGCCCTTGTTGGCCCTCATCCTCGCGTTGACGGCTCACTCGAAGCTCCGAAGGCTGCAAAACGGCATGCGGACCCTCGAGCAGCAGGTCGCGGTGCTTCGTCGTCGGGGCGTCGAGTCCAGGCAGGAGCTCAGCCCGGTCACCCGAGTGGCCGAGACTCCCATCGCGGCGACCGTGCCTGCCGAGGCCCCGCCGGAGGCCGCCGAGCCGCCGGAAGCCGCCGAGCCTCCGAAGGCCACCGAGCCGCCACCGGTATTCGAGCCACCCAGACCCGCGAAGACCGCGGAGCACGTCGGCGCCTGGGTCTTCGCCGCTGCCGGTGGCCTCGGCCTGCTCATCGGCGGTCTGCTCTTCTTCAACTACGCGCTGGACCAGGGCTGGCTCGCCTTCTTCGGCCCCGGGGCCCGCTTCGCGACGGGCGTCCTCGCCGGTGTCGCGGCCCTGATCGGCTCGGAGCGCTTGTATCGACGTGAATACGGCCTCGCGGCTGCCGGGCTCGGTGGCGCTGGAATCGGCATCCTCTACGGTGCGCTCTACGCCGGGCACTCCCTCTACGAGCTCTTCCCCAACACGGCTGCCTTCGCGCTGATGAGTGGCGTGACGATCGCCAGCGTGCTGCTCGCCTGGCGCCGTGACTCCCAGTTCCTGGCGGTCCTGGGCCTCGCCGGCGGGCTGATGACCCCCGTCCTGCTCTCCACCGGAGACAATCGCGCCTTGGCGCTCTTCGCCTACCTCGCCGTCCTCAACGCTGGCGTGCTGAGCACCGCCGTGCTCCGCAAGTGGCCGGCGATCGTCGGCATGGCGGGTCTGGGCACCCTCGTGCTCCAGCTGGCCTGGGGCGTGGAGTACGGCGACGCGGACCAGCTCCCCTTCGGCCTGGGTGCTGCGGCACTGTTCGCGGCCATGGCCGCCGCCGTGGCGATGCGCGACAAGACCGATTCCCTCGTGGCCATGGTCGCCTCCGGGACCCTCGCCGCCCAGTCGCTGGCGGTCCTGCCCCTGGTCGTCCCACGCCATCTCGTGACTTGGGAAGGAGCCACCGTCCAGGCCGTCCTCCACGATCCCGGCCCGGTCGTGTGGCTCCTCCCCATCTTCTTCCTGGGCCTCGCCGCGGCGCTGCGCCTGGTCAGCCACCGCAGGGACTGGCCGCTGTTGGCCTGGGTCGGCCTCGGCGGGCTGGCGCTCGCGGGCCTGGTGACCGGTATCGGCTGGGAGTCACACCTGGACAGCCTCGGGAGGCCGAGCCACCTCCTGCACGCGCTGGTCACGGCGGTGCTGCTGGCGCCCACGGCGGGGTGGTGGCTGGCCGGACTCCGGCGGCCATGGGGCCAGGGTCTCCAGAGGGAGCTCCTGTTGCCGGCGCTGCTCGGCGTCACCGGACTGACCATGGGTGTCTGCGCCGCCGAGGGCGATGGGCCGCGGGTGCTCGTGACCCTGGGCGTGGCATCGCTGGGCCTCATCGGCATGGTGGCCTCTGCGCGAGGGCGGGGGATCGCGGGCATCGCCGGGCTCGCTGGAGCGGCCGCCGTGGCCTATCCGGCTCTCGGTCCGATGGCGGACGACCTGCGCGTTGCATGGATCGCGCCGGCTGTCCTGCTCGTCGTCACGGGCCTGACCCTCTGGCCCTTCCTGCGCCGAGACTCCAGCCGCACCTTGCCCTGGCTGACCTCCGCGCTCGCGGGACCGGTGCTCTACTACCCCCTGCAGCTGGCATGGGAGGAGGGCCTCGGAGCAGAGGCCATCGGGCTGTTGCCCCTGGTGCTCGGCCTGGTCAGCCTCGCCGCTGCCGCGCAGGTGAAGCGGACACTCGAAGGTGACGAACGCAAGCTGGCTGCCTACGTCATCGCCGCGACGCTCTTCGCCTGCATCGCCGTCCCGGTGCAGCTCGACGGGCAGTGGGTGGTGCTCGGCTGGTCCGCCGAGGCGGTGGTCCTGGCCTGGCTCTCCAGCCGCATCAGGCATCCCGGCGTCAAGCTCTTCAGCGTGGCGCTCGTCGCGCTCGCATGTGGACGCCTGCTGATGGACCCGCTCGTCATCGACTGGCCTGCCTATGTCGTGCCGGGGTTCAACGAGCTGACGCTCACCTACGTGGTCCTCGGCGGGAGCCTCCTGTTGTCTGCCCGTCTGCTCGACCGCGTCGGTGCCTTCACGGACTTCCCCATCACGCGGGTCCTGCGCTTCGCCGCGGTGGTCGCGTTCTTCATGCTGCTCAACCTCGAGGTCGACATCGCCTTCGCCACCGACGGAGCTCCGGACTGGGGGCGGGGTGACTTCGCGAACGAGATGACCCGCAGCCTCGGCTGGGCTGGCTTCGGCGCGATGCTGCTGGCGATCGGTGTGCGAGGCGACTCGAAGTACACGCGCTTGCTGGCCATGGGCATCTTGCTGCTGGCGGCGGGCAAGGTCTTCTTCGTGGACCTCTGGGACCTCGCCGGAATGTGGCGGGTCGGCTCGGTCGTCGGCGCTGCGATCACCCTCCTGGGGGCGGCGGTGCTGCTCCAGAAGGTCGTGCTGTCGCGCGAGGAGGTGTCGGCATGATCATGGTCCTCCTGGCCACGGCGTGGGCCGTCGAGCCTGCGGTCTATGCGAAGCGCGCCACCCTGGAGCTGCCTGCCGAGGGCGCCGTGCTGGTCGATCTCGGCGAGGCCGCCGCGTGGCCCAACCCAGAGGACCTCCTGGTCCTCGATGCGGAAGGACACGCCGTCGCCAGCCTGGTGCTCGACTCCGACCAGCACACGGATCGGCGCTATGCCCAGCCGGACTGGTGGCCGCTTTGGGACCTCGGTCCGCCCCTGAGCTCGGCCTTCGCTTTCGACACGCGGGGCGTCGGACATCCGGTCGACGAACTCCAGGTCGACGTCGCCGGGCTCGGCAGCCAGTGGGTGCTGCCCTTGGTCGTGAAGGACGTCGACGGGCGGCGCGTGGCGGAGGGCCTGCTCTGGAACGCTCGCATCGCTCACGAGGACCGCCAGAACCTCAGCGTGGAGCTGCCGGAGCTGCCTCCCGGCCTGTACACCGTTCACGCTACTGTGCCCGTGCGGTGGCAGGGCGTCAGGGTCAGGTGGGGCGCCGAGATTGGAGTGCCCCCCGTGGAGCTGGACCTCGACGTCGAGGAGGCTTCGCCCGAGCTGCCCCAGACCTCCGTGTACCGCGTGTCCCTGCCCGGGCCGGGACTGGACGCGCGGGAGCTGGTCCTGGACATCGAGGACCGCCGCTTCGACCGCGAGGTCCAGGTCTGGACGCGGCGCTTCGACGGCACCGACCTTCGACAGCACCACCTCGGGCGGGGCCGCATCGAGAGGCTCCAGCTGGGCGGAGCGAACGTGGAGCACCTGGTGATCCCCCTCGACGGCGAGGTGGGCTCGGAGCTGGAGATCCACGTCGCGGACGGGCGCGACGCTCCGCTGCACATCAGCGGCGCTCACCTCGAGGCCACCGGGCGTCGGCTGCTGCTGCTCGACGGCGGTCCGGGGCCTCAGCAGCTCTACGCTGCCCCCGTGCTCCAGCAACCCGGTGAGCACGACCTCGACCATGCGCTCGTCGAGCTGCTGGAGTCCGACCCTGCACTCGTGGTCGCGGCGTGGGCGGACAACCCCGGCCACAACCCCGCCCAGCTCGTCCCGGATGCCCTCGTCCGGGGATCCGAGGCGCTCGTGCGCCACCACCCCCTGACCCGCGAGCTCCGCGGCGACGATCCGGGGCTTCCGACCCGGTGGGTCCTTCCCCAGGAGGTGCTCATCTCGGCCAGGCAGGACCTGAGCGACCTACGCATCGTCGACCAGGAGGGTCACCAGATCCCCTACCTGCTCGACCCGGGCTCGCCTCGGCCTGTCGGGACCGCCCTGACGAGGTACGAGGAGCCGGGTCGGACGCGCCTGGTGGTGGAGCTGGAGGAGGCCGCCTACCTCGACCACATCGAGCTGACGACCGACAGCCGGGCCTTCTCGCGGGGCGTCGTGATCGTGGGGGGGCGGAGCGCGGGCTGGACCGTCCTGCCAAAGGACGGCACCGCCCGTCTGTCCATGGGCGTGCAGCAGAGGACCGAGGAGCTCGAGATCTACATCGACAACGGAGACGATCTCCCCCTCGACGAGATCCGCGTCCGGGCCTGGGGCAAGGGACCCTCGGTCGTGGCGGTGGCGCCGGCGGGCGGCGCGACCCTCTACTACGGCAACCCCGACGTCGGTCGCCCCGACTACGACCTCCGGCTCTATGGGGACCTGCTCGTCGACGGCGTCGTGCGCGAGGGGAGCCTGGGCCCCCCTCTCGGCCACAGCGTCTCCGACGCGAGCGATCGCTGGGTCGCCCTCATCGCCATCGGTGGGCTGGCCATTGCCCTCGTCCTCCTCTGTGCGCAGTTGCTTCGCCGGGAGGGTGAGAACCAACCGGCACCGGGATAGCGCCTTCGCGGAGGTCCCCGTGGCCTTCGGAGGGCTCATGAGTATTTCCGAGCAGGTGAACGCGGACATGAAGACCGCGATGCGGGCTCGCGACAAGGAGCGCCTCGGCGCGCTGCGGATGATCCGCGCGGGCATCATCGAGCTGCAGAAGGCCGGCAAGGGCGAGGTCACGGACGACGCGGTGCTCGCCCTGTTGCGCAAGCTGAAGAAGCAGCGCATCGACGCCGCCCAGACCTACGACCAGGCGGGCCGTGACGACCTTGCCAGCGGCGAGCGCGCGGAGCTCGCGGTCATCGAGGGCTTCCTTCCGAAGCTCGCCGACGAGGCCCAGACCCTCGCCTGGGTCAGAGAGGCCATCGCCTCCTCCGGGGCCACCGAGCCGAAGCACCTCGGTCGCGCCATGGGCTCACTGATGAAGGCGCATCGGGCCGACATCGACGGGGGACTCGCCCGCACGCTGCTCCAGCAGGAACTGCAGGGCTCCTAGTGTTCCGGCGTCTGCTCATCGCCAATCGCGGCGAGGTCGCCGCGCGGGTCACGCGCACCTGCAAGCGCATGGGGGTCGAGGTCGTCGTGGTGGCATCCACGGCGGACCGAGACCTCGGCTGGCTCGAGGAAGCTGACGATGTCGTCGTCATCGGGCCTCCGCGCTCGGCGCTGAGCTACCTGGACCAGGACGCCGTGCTCGAGGTGGCTCGCCACACGGGCTGTACGGCGGTGCACCCGGGCTGGGGCTTCCTCGCCGAGAACGCCACCTTCGCCGCCCGCTGCGAAGCCCTGGGCATCTCCTTCGTCGGCCCGACGAGCTCGCTGATCCGGTTGATGGGAGACAAGGTCGCGGCGCGCTCGACGATGGCGGAGCTCGGCATGCCGCTGATCCCCGGCTCTCCCGGCCCGGTCGGACTCGACGAGGCCAGGTCCTTTGCAGCGCAGGCCGGGTACCCGGTCTTGCTGAAGGCGGCCTCCGGGGGAGGGGGACGTGGCATGCGGCGTGTCTACGCCCCTGAAGAGCTCGAAGCCGCCTTCGACAGCGCCACCGCCGAGTCCACCGCCGCTTTCGGCGACGGGCGCCTCTACCTGGAGAAGCTGATCACCGGCGGACGCCACATCGAGTTCCAGGTGATCGTCGACTCAGAGGGTCGGGGCATCCACCTGGGTGAGCGAGAGTGTTCGATCCAGCGGCGGCACCAGAAGCTGCTCGAAGAGTCGCCGTCGGTCGCCCTGAGCCCGGACGAGCGCGCGGAGATCGGTGGGCTCGTCGCCGGCATCGCCGCGCGCGCCGGCTACCGCAACGCCGGCACCATCGAGATGCTGCGCGGGCAGGACGGGCACCTCTGGTTCATGGAGATGAACACCCGGCTCCAGGTCGAGCACCCGGTGAGCGAGGCCGTCTGCGGCCTCGACCTCGTGGAGCTGCAGCTCCGGGTCGCTGCCAACCAGCCCCTGCCGTTGACCCAGGACCAGGTGAAGGCAGACGGGCACGCCATCGAGGTCCGCATCAACGCAGAGGACCCCGAGACCTTCCGGCCATGTCCCGGGACCATCACGAAGCTGCAGTGGCCGACGGGCGAGGGGATTCGGGTCGACACCCACCTGCGCGTCGGCGACACGATCTCACCCCACTACGACTCGATGATCGCCAAGCTCATCGTGCACGCCCCGACCCGTCCAGAGGCCCTCGACCGCCTCGGCGAGGCCCTGGCGGAGACCACCATCGAGGGCGTCGACACCACGATCCCGCTGCACCAGCGACTGCTGTCCCACCCGCCCTTCGTCTCGGGCGACTACGACACGAGCACGCTGGAGGAGATGCTGTAGATGGCCCGCACGCCCCTGTCGCCCATCGGTCGACCGCTGGACGAGCTGCTCGGTGACGCCGATGTGCGGGCCAAGGCAGCCCGCATGGCGGAGCTCGACGGAGCCCTGGCGGACAAGCTCGCGGTCGTGCGGGCCGGCTGGGGCCCGAAGTACGTCGAGCGTGTGCACGACAAGGGGAAGCTGACGACCTGGGAGCTCATCGACCTCCTCAAGGACGAGGGGACCCGCGTCTTCCCCTTCGGCAGCCTCGTGAACTGGGGTCGTGAGTTCGCGGGCAGCCGCCGAGTCGCCCCGGGAGCCGGTGTCGTGACCGCCTTCGTGAAGGTCCACGGCCGCTGGACCGTGCTCGTCGCGAACGACAACACCGTCGCCAGCGGCTCGTGGTGGCCGCGCACACCGGAGAAGATCCAGCGAGCCCAGGAGATCGGCCTGCGCCTGCGCCTGCCGATGATCTACCTCGTCGACTGCTCGGGCCTGTTCCTGCCGGAGCAGGCGAACTCCTTCCCGGGTCGGAGGGGAGCCGGCCACATCTTCACGAAGAACGCCCGACTCTCGGCGGCGGGGGTGCCGCAGATCGCCGGTGTCTTCGGAGACTGCATCGCCGGTGGCGGGTACATGCCCATCATCAGCGACCGCGTCTACATGACCGAGCGGGCCTACATGGTCATCGCCGGCGCGGCGCTCATCAAGGGCGCGAAGTCACTCAAGCTCACGAGCCTCGACATCGGCGGGCCAGAGGTCCACGTCGGACGCTCCGGCTGCGCTGACGTGCGCGTCCCGGGCGACGAAATCTGCCTCCGCCGAATCCGCGACGACGTGGCGAGGTTGCCCTCCTCCGGGGCCGACTACTACCGCCACGGCGCTGACCCGATGGCTCCGCTGCACGCAACGGAGGAGCTCTCCTCGCTCTTCCCGGTCGACTATCGAGAGGTCTACGACGTGCGCGAGGTCATCGCGCGGCTCGTGGACGGCTCGCTCTTCCACGAGGTGCTCCCCGACACCGGCAAGGAGGTCGTCGTCGGCCTCGCCCGCATCGACGGTCTCTGGGTCGGCATCCTCGCGAACAACCCAGAGCTCACCGAGCACCCCGGGCGTGCCGGCGAGAGGCGCGCTGGCGGCATCTTGTACCGCCAGGGCATCGCCAAGCTGGCGACCTTCAGCCGCGCCTGCAACACCGACGGCATCCCGCTGGTGTGGCTGCAGGACGTCGCTGGCTTCGACATCGGGACGGAGGCCGAGGCCCAGGGCCTGCTGGGCTACGGGAGCTCGCTCATCTACGCCAACTCGACGAACCGGACGCCGATGATCACGGTGCTGCTGCGCAAGGCCTCGGGCGCCGGCTACTACGCGATGGCCGGCCACCCCTATGACCCGGTGCTGCAGCTCTCCACGCCGCTGACGCGGCAAGCGGTCATGGAGGGACGGACCCTGTCGATCGCCGCCTTCAACACCAAGCTCGACGACGACTTCGAGATCGAGACGCAGGACCCGGTAGAGCGGGCAGCCATCCAAGCCGGCATGGATCGCACCGCCGCCCGGATCGAGGCCGACATGGACCCGGTGGCCGCCGCCGCCCGCATGGACACCGACGAGGTGGTCCCGCTGTCCGAGCTGCGGGCCTGGCTCGAGGTGGCCGTGGCCTGTTGCTACCAGTCCATCGGCTACCGCACCATCAAGAACCCTCGCATCTGGTCCATCCACGATCTGGAGGTCCTGTGAAGGCGGTGAAGGGGAACGCGGCCCTCGCCAGCCCCACGGTCGGGCGCTGGGACCCCCGGGTGCAGCGAGGCGCGCAGCTGCGCGAAGGCCTGGTGCTGGGGGTGATCGTCCGGCTCGGGCGCCCTTTGGAGATCGTCGCTCCCGCAGGGGGTGGGCAGGTCGTCGAGGTGCTCCCCGCTGGCTGGCTGCAGTACGGCGAGGTGCTCGTCGAGATCGGGCTCCTCGGCGCCGACGTCCCGACCGTGCTCGAGGAACAAGAGGGGCACGAGGGCCTCGTCGCCGTCCGTGCGCCGATGGCCGGGACGATCTACCAGCGCCCGACCCCGGCAGACCCACCCTTCGTCGAGGTCGGAGCTGTCGTGAAGCGACTGCAGACCCTGGCGCTCATGGAGGTCATGAAGACCTTCACGCCGATCAAGGCGGACCAGGCCGGGACCCTGGAGCGCTGGGGCGTGGACGATGGCGGCAGCGTCGAGGCCGAGACGCCGGTGGCCTGGATTCGTCCGGGGTAGACTGGTCCGTCAGGAGTGACCATGGGCCTGCTTCTATCTCTGACCGCCCCCTCCAGCGCTTGCGAGGGCGTCTACACGACCGACCTGCTGTTCGAGGATCTCACGGCGATCACCGACGGCATGCGCGACGAAGGCGGCGGCGAGATGACCCAGGCAGGGACTCGCATGGAGGGGGGCATCCTCTGCATGGCCGAGCCCATGACGCCGTCGTTGTACGCGGCGACCTACAGGGCGCTGGGCGTCTACAGCTTCAACAGCGGTGACCCGGACAAGGCATCCCTCTGGTTCCGCGTCGCCAGGGAGCTGGAGCCGACCTACCAGTTCGACATCGAGTCGATGGATCTGGGCAGTGCGCTCTACAAGACCTACGACGCCGCGAAGGCCTACGAGGGTCTCCCGGGCGACCCGGTCGATGGCATGCGCCTGGTCGTCCCTTCCGGCTCCAAGCTCGTCATCGACGGCCGCCTGCTGGACGAGCCCAAGGCGACGACCGGCCGCTACCACGTCGTGCAGCAGGTGGGCAGCGACGGGGCCGTGCGCGCCAGCTGGCTCGTCGTCGGCAACGAGTTTCCTGCGAACCTGGTCGAGGACGCGACCCTGACCCTCAACGAGCAGAAGGACGTCGACGCCGCGGCAAAGGAAGACAACAAGAAGAAGAAGCGAGGCGATCCAGAGGTCCTCGCGGGGGGCTACACCACCGACGAGGTCGTCACGGTCACCCGCGAGCGTCCGCCGATGAAGACACCCCTGCTGGTCGCCAGCGTCGCGGGGCTCGCTGCCGCCGGGGGTGTCTACGGCGCCAGCTACACGGCGCGTCAAGGCTTCGACGACGCCTCCACGGTCGCGGAGCTCGACGCCGCACGAACCCTCACCAACACCCTGGTGCTCGCCGGCGCCGGCGTGGCGGTAGTCGGTCTCGGGGTGGGTGGTGTCGGCATCCTCCTCGCCGACGAGGGACCTGGCCTGACCTGGTCGATGCGCTTCTGAGGGCTCAGGCGATGAGTTCGCCGATCGACTGAAGCATCTCGACGGTCTCGGGGGGCAACACCGGAGGGACCCTGCCCATCTTCTGGCAGTCGATGAGCTTCGCCGCCGTGTCCTCGATGATGTGAGTCAGGTCCAGGGCGCGCCGAAGCGAGCTGCCCGCGACGACGAGGCCGTGGTTGCTCATGATCACGGCGCTGCCGCTGCCGAGGGCCTGGACGATCGCCCCTGCGAGCTCGTCGGTGCCGGGCATCGTGAAACAGACCCGTGGGATCTCTCCGACGAAGGCTGCCTCGGTCGAGATCGGCAGGAAGGGCAGGCCGGCGAGGTCCAGCGTCGTGGCCATCGGCGCGTGGCTGTGGACGACCGCTCCGACGTCCGGCCTCGCCTTCAGGATCGAGCAGTGGATCATGCGCTCGCTCGTCGGCGCTGCGCCCACCTGCTGCAGGGGCTCCCCGTCGAGGTCGACCAGCACCATCAGCTCTGGCCGCAGGTCGCCCTTGAAGAGCTGGCTCGGAGTGAGCAGCGCTCGTTCGGGTCCGACCCGGATGCTCACGTTGCCGCCGGTGGAGGTGATCAGCCCGGCCTCCACCAGCTCGCCGACGCCCGCCGCGAGGGCACCTCTCAGGATGCCGTCGTCGCCTTCGATCGGACTTATCTGGGACCTGGTGGGTTCGGGGCGCGAGAAGTCGAGCTCGCCCACGCGCTCGCGCGCAGCCAGCCACTGCCTGGTCATCTGTGGCTGCACCCGCTGCATCGTCATCGCCTTGACGGTGTTGCCCATGAACGAGAGCTTCCCGGTCATGGCCGCCTTCATGCCGTTGACCTCGCCGCCGAAGACGCCGTCCATGACCTCTGCGTTCATCTTCACCGTCACGTCCGGCTTGCCGGCGTAGGGGGCCGGCCGCACCACCGCCCGGCCGTCACGGAAGACCATGTGGAAGCCGACGTCGGCGTCGGGGGCGAGGTACTGCGCCGTGATGTCCCGGCCAGTCGCGAAGGCCTGGATGTCCGGGTCGGACTCTGCGAGGCCGCAGAAGGCAGCCACCAGGGCCGCGAAGCCGGACTCTGGCGCGGGCTCCGTCATGAGCTCCGGGGTCGGCATCGAGATCTCGGGCAGGCTCGCTGTCGCGGCGATCTCGAGGTCGGTGACCCCGGGTCCGGGCCCGGCCCGCAGCGCTTCCAGCTCCTCTGCGTCCGCTTCTGGCCTCTGATCCCAGGAGAAGCCCTCGAGGACGTCGTTGAGCAGGGTCCGCGGGCGCTCCCCGCGAAGCAGCGCCTCGAGCCCCTCGACGACGATGCGGCCCTGGTGGCGCCCGACGTCGTGGGTGTTGCCGGCGATGTGGGGCAGCGCGAGCACGTTGTCGAGCTGCAGCAGGGGCTCGTCGGAGCCTGGCGGCTCTACCGCGAACACATCGAGGCATGCCCCCGCGATCCCACCGGAGCGCAGGGCATCGACGAGGGCGTCCTGGTCGACGAGGGCCGCGCGGGCGGTGTTGATCAAGAGGGCGCTCTCCTTCATCGCCGAGAGGGCCTGGCGGCCGATGATCCCGCGGGTCTCGTCCGTGGCGGCGGCGTGGAGGGACACGACATCCGACCGCTGAAGGAGCGCCTCCAGCGAGACGGGCTCCGCACCTCCTGCCCAGATCACCTGGTCAGGGACGAAGGGATCGAAAGCGATCACCCGCGAGCCGAAGGACCTCAGCCGCCTGGCGACCGCGCGCGCCACGGCTCCGAAGCCGATCAGGCCCACCGTGCGCCCCCCCAGCTCGAAGCCCTGGAAGGCCTCGTGCGCCATGCCCATGCGTCCCATGTCGCCGGCCTCGACACCGCTTCGAAGGAAGCGATCCGCGGGGACGAGCTTGCGCAGCAGCGCCAACGAGGCAGCGACGGTGAAGTCTGCGACAGCCTCTGCGTTTCTCCCAGGCGCACCCAGGACCGGGATGCCGAGGGCGGTGCACGAGGCAACGTCGACGTTCACGACGCGACCGCGGCAGCATGCGATGACGCGGAGCTGCGGGAGCTCCTCCAGGGCCTCCAGGTCGACCACGTCGACCTCGGTCACGAACACGTGGACCCCCTGCAGCGCCTCGACGAGCGCCTCTCCGGTCAGCAGGGTCTGGACCTCGCGGTAGGGGGCATAGACCACCTCTCCCAGGCTGCGCAGTCGGGCGAGGCTGTCCTCGTCGACTGACGCGGACACGTAGATGCGCAGCGCCTCTGGCAGGTGGGGAATGTCCTGCGGCTGGTCGTCGAAGGAGGCACTGACCAGCTCCCCGGCGACCTCTGGCTCCAGGTCTGCGAAGGCCCTCAGGAGAGTCGGGGAGGGCTCGCGCACAGAGGCGGGAGACACGCTCTCCAGCTCGACGAGGTGTTCGCAGGCCGCCACCCCGTCCGGACACGCGAGCATCGCGGCGCCCAGGGCCGAGGACTCGGGTCGGAGTGTCCTGAGCACGGGCGTGCCCAGGTGTCCGGCGAGCTGCTCGACGAACCAGCGGCTCTGTGAGAGCCCCCCGGTGACCCGCAGCTGTTCGGGCTCCCCCGGGATGTTCTGCGCGATGCCACGACAGACGGCGTCGACGGCCGCGCGGGCGAGGTCCGCCCGGGCGTCGCTGGTCTGGAACGGAGAGAGGTGCAGTCCCATCACGGGCAGGCTCAGCTGGTCCGCGCGGAAGGGGGTCGCGCCCATGGAGGCGACCGCGGCGGACCGCCCGTCCTTGGCGACCTCCATTAGTCGAGCGACCGGGGCCGGGTGGTCCTCGAAGAAGGCTGCGGCGAGCTGCCCGAGCACCTGCCCCGCGAGCACCTGGTTCTTCTCGAGCAGCCAGCGTCCGGCGACGACGTGGTGGCCGAGGCGCAGCTGTCGTTCGGGCTTCGGTACGCCGACCACGTGCTGGATCGGGCAGGTGGTCCCGGCGACGATGCCGGCCTGCCCGGGCTGGGCGACCCCGGCTCCGAGCAGGGCGCAGGGGGTGTCACCACCTCCTGCGTGGACGGGTGTTCCGGCCGGGAGCCCGACGAGCGAGGCCGCCTCGGCGCTCAGGCCACCGAGCTCGGCGCCGGCCTGGACGAGCTCGGGGAAGATGTCCACTGGCAGCTCGAGCTGCTCGATGGCGTTTCGGTCCCAGCGTCCGGTGAGGGTGAGCAGCCCCGACTCTCCGGCCTGGGAGCGCTCGGCGGCCAGCGCCCCGCAGAGCTTCCAGGAGAGCCAGTCACCGAGGGACAGGAAGTGACGCGCCAGGCCGATGCGGCCCTCGTCACGGAGCCAGACCAGGCGGGCGGCGGCGGAGGCAGGGTCCGGCCAGCGACCCGTGCGACGCAGGCGATTCTCGCCGGTCTCCGCCAGCTGCTCGGCCTGGCCGGCTCCCCGCGCGTCGATGTTCGGGGTCGCCAGGAGCACCACTTCGGAGCCCAGGACCACCATCGCCTGGCGCATGCAAGAGGACGAGATGCCGACGACCTCGCCGCTGCCCGCTGCCTCCAGGGCCCCGCGCAGGACAGCCAGCGCAGCGCTCCAGGTCGCCTCCAGGTCCAGATCCCAGGACCAGGGCCCCGCCGGGACGAGTCTCAGCGGGCGTCGCGCGCTCCAGCGTCGTCCGGTCTCGAGGTCGACGACGAGGCAGCGGACGCCGCTCCCTCCAAGATCCAGTCCACAAGCAAGGCGTGCCATGGGGGGGCCTAATCGAAGTGCGCCGCCAGGGCCTCCATCGTGGCCGCGGTCGAGCGCTCGACTCCCATGCGGATCGCCCAGTCGGGCACTGGCATGTCGACACCGACAGTCACGTCGTAGACGACCTTGGTGCCGCCGTCGACCGCCGTGAGGGTGTAGCTGGCCTCGTAGGCCGTGAAGTCCTCGCTCTCGACCAGCGTCTCCTGTACGCCGTCGTCGGCATAGCAGCGCTTCACCACGTACTCGACGCTGGAGAGCAGCCCCTTGTTCGTGGTGCGGACCAGATCGCAGGTGTCGCTGGTGAGCACCTCCACGCTCTCTACGTCCGGGGTCAGCGAGGCTGCCTCCTCCGGGTCCAGCAGAAAGGCGCGGACCTCCTCCAATGGCGCGGAGATCACGCGCTCCTGGCTGACCTCGGCCGTCGCTGCCAGCGCGGCGCCGAGGAGGATCAGATGAAGCTCGCCTCGAACGCGAGCATCCGGGCACGCTCGCTGGCGGCCACGTCGAAGACGCCGCTGTCCGTCATCAGCGCGAACTCGCGCTGGATGTTCGTCTCGCAGAGGTAGGTGCCGTCGGTGTTGATGGTGAACAGCACGCCGGCGTCCTGGAAGGTGCCGATGATGTACTTGAACTCCTCGAGGTGGCGAATGGCGCGGGTGTTCAGGTTCGAGGTCGGGCAGATCTCGAGCACGCAGCCCGTGTCAGCGAGCATCTTCGTGGCGTCCTCGTTGTAGGCGGCCCGCACGCCGTGGCCGATGCGGTTCGGCTTGAGGTGCTTCAGCACCGCGATGACGCCCTCGCCCGAGGTCGAGATCGTCTCTCCCGTGTGGACGGTGGTGCCGAGGTCGGCCTCCCGGGCCCGCTGGAAGATGGCGGCGTACTTCCCGACGGCCTCCGACAGCTCGATCGTGTGGGTCTCCGTGCCGGCGAGGTCGATGCCCACGACGCCGCGCGCCTGGTACTTGATGGCCTTGTCGAGGATGACCTCGTTCTGCTCTGGCGGGAACTCGCGCGCGAGGCAGAAGATGAGCCCAGCCTCGACGCCGTACTCCAAGGAGGCGCGATCCATGCCGCGCAAGGCCGCGTGGATGATGTGGTCGAGGTCCCGCTGGCCTTCCAGGTTGCGCTTCATCGGGTTGAAGCGGAGCTCGATCTTCTCGACCCGTGAGCCGCGGTACTCCTTGCCGATGATCTCGTAGATGGCGCGCTCGAGCGCCAGCGGCGAAGACTGGATCTTCTCCGTCCACTCATGGAGGATCTTCAGGTAGTCATCGAGGCTCTTGACCTTGCGCGGGTTGGCCGTGATCAGGTCGACGAACTCCCAGTAGTTGTTGACGGGGAGCTTGAAGCCTTGCTGGTGGGCGATGGACCACATGACGTGGGGGGCGACGCTCGCGCCGACGTGGATGTGGAGATCGCAGTAAGGGATCGCAGGCAGCATCACGGGACATAACCTCGCCAGCTCCCGGCAGGCGGCACCCGATCCACGGCAAACTGCCAAGTGCAGACTTCAAACTGGAAAACCAATGCCACTCGCAATGTTGATCGCGCTCGCTGGAGCGGCCTTCGCCGAGGATGACGAAGAAGACTACGGGTTCGGTGACTTCGACATCGATCTCGACGACATCGATCTGGGCGGCGAGACAGCCGCCTCGACGATGACCTACTCCGGCGGCCACACGGAGCGCAGCGAGAAGCTCGACGACAACGCCGCTGTGACCATCACGCACTACGGCGGCCCGATCACGGTGCGCTGCACGGACACAGAGGAGGTCAACGCCCGCATCGACTTCGTCATCGAAGGCACCAAGGAAGCGCCCATGCAGGCGGTGGGCGACGGAATCCGGCTCCAGGCCCAGGGCAAGGGGACCTGGGGCAAGGTCAGCACGATCGTCCCGGGGAGCCGCAGCGGAGTCGAGAGCATCACCGTCCCGCTCGTGGTGTCCCTGCCGAAGCAGACCCGGATCACGGTGACTGCTCGAAAGGGCTGGATCTCCGTCAGCAACTGCAATGGGACCGTCAAGGCCGCCAACACCAGCGGGGACATCATGGTGTCTGGCAGCTACAGCCAGTTCAACGTCCGCGCCCCGGACGGCGACGTGAAGGTAGATCTGTCAGCGGACAGCAGCGTCACGAAGTCCTCTGGCATCACCGCGAGCAAGGGCGGCGCCACGCTGGTCCTCCCCCTGTCGGCGGACGTCAGGCTCCAGGCCACCGGCGGGAGCGTGAGCGTGCTCCACACCGTCGAGGGCACCAACTCCGGCACCAACGTCAGCGGCAACATCGGCAACGGTGGCCCGCTGCTCAAGGTCTACGGCAAGGAGATGGTCGAGATCACCAGTCCCTGAGCTGGGATCTCAGTCGGAGGAGGGACGACGACGGCGACGACGACGCTTCGGCGCGCCCTCACCCTTGTTGCCCTTGTCGGTCTTCGGGCCCCTGTCGTCCTTCTGGCTCTTGGGCTTCGAGTCGTGAGAGGACCGAGGCTTGTCGCCGCGCCCGCGACCGCCGCCTCGGCGTCCGCCCGACCCGCCTCTTCCTCCGCCACCGCCGCCACCGCCGCGGCGCTCCCGCTTCTCTCCACGGGCTTCCTGGACCGCCGTGACCGTGTCGAGACCGCCGCTGATCCGGCGCTCGCGGTCCCAGAGGAAGAACCCCTTCATCGCGGTCGCCAGCAGCATGTCGCCGTCGGGACGCTCCTTGAGCGCGCGGACGAGACCGAGGAAGCCCTCGAAGGCCGTCGTGCCCATGGTCCCCTTGATGATCGCGACCTGGCGCTCGACGCGGAGCCTCTGCGCCTCGTCGGGCGTTGGCATCTCCCGCTTGGTGAAGTCGATCTCGAACTGTCGCTCGAGCACCAGGCGTGTAGCGAGGTCCGCCCCACCCGCCAGCGTGATCGCCATGCCCTCCTTGCCGATGCGGCCGGTTCGACCGATGCGGTGCATGTACACCGCCGGATCCTGCGGCAGGGCGTAGTTGATGACGTGGGTGAGGTCGCTGATGTCGATGCCGCGGGCGGCGACGTCCGTGGCGATGAGGAACTGCACCTCGCCGCTCTTGACCTTTGCCATGACGGCTTCCCGCTTGCGCTGGGGGAGCTCGCCCGAGATGAGCTGGGCGTCGAGACCCTGGCGGTCCAGGAAGGTCGCGACGGTCGCGGTGTCCTCGCGCGTGTTGCAGAACACGATCGTCGAGCCGGGCTGCTCCTGGTCGATGACGGCCAACAGCGCGCGCGCCTTGTGGAAGTCCGGGCTCGACTCGTAGAGCACGTGGGTGATGCCGTCGATCCGATCGGTGTCGGTCGAGAGCATGATGTCCTCGGGATCCTTGAGGAACTTGGAGACCAGGCGCTTCACGTCGGCCTCGACCGTCGCCGAGAACAGGAAGGTCTGGGCCGTGGTCGGCACCTTCTTGAGGATCGCGGTGACGTCCTTGTAGAAGCCCATCGAGAGCATCTCGTCTGCCTCGTCGAGGCAGCTGACGATGACATCGGACAGGTCGAGGTTTCCGCGCCGGATGTGGTCGCTCACCCGCCCAGGCGTGCCGACGACGAGCTCGACGCCCTCCTGCAGGGCGGTCTCCTGGGGACCCATCGAGACGCCGCCGTAGATGGGGAGGATGCGGATGTCCTTGTACTTCGCGACCCCTGCCAGCTCCTTCGCGATCTGGTTGGCAAGTTCGCGTGTGGGTGAGAGCACGATGGCCTGGACCTTGCGGCAGCCGGCGTCGATGCGCTCGACGATGGGGATCCCGAAGGCGGCGGTCTTGCCCGTGCCGGTCTTTGCCCGGACGATGAGGTCGCGGCCGGCGAGTCCCGGCTCGATGGAGGCGGCCTGGACGCTCGTGGCTTCTTCGTAGCCCAGCTCCTCGAGGCCCTTGAGGACCTCTGCCGACAGGGGGAAGTCGGCGAAGCGGCGGCCGCTCTTGTAGTCGTCGACGCGGCGACCGCCAGGCGGTTCGGTTGTTTCGTTCTTCTCTTGCATCCGCGCCCCGTATCGGTTGGCATGGGTACGGGCCACCGTTAGACTGGCTTCTTTTCTGGGTCGGAGCCAGGGATGGCCACGCTCGACACCGCCGCGATGCGCCGACTGATCGAGGGAGCGGAGCGCGTCCTGCTCACGGGGCCAGAGGACCCGGACGGTGACAGTATCGGCGCGTGCCTTGCCCTTCAGCGGGCCATCCGCGAGATCGCGGGCGCCCAGGTCGACGTGGCTGGGGTCGCGTCCTTCCGCTACGCCTGGATGCCCGGATCCGACCGGATGATCCCGGATCGGCGCGTCGCCGGGCCCTACGACCTCGTGGTGGTGCTCGACGGAGACAAGACCCGGCTCTCTCCGAGCGTCGACCTCGCCTTCCGAACCTCGGCCACGACCGCCATCGTCGACCACCACGACACGACTAGAGGGGACGGCTACACCCTCGCCGTGATCGACCGCGACGCGGCCTCGACCTGCGAGATGGTGCTCGAGATGATGGACGCCTGGGGAGTCCAGCTCGACGAGGTCTTCGCCCAGCTGCTCTACGCGGGCATCATCTTCGACACCGGCGGCTTCCGGTACAGCAACGCCTCGGCGTCCACCCACCGCATGGCCGCCCGCCTGCTCGACGAGGGCATCGACCACAGCGCGATCGCCATCCGCGTGCTCATGGAGCGCCGTCGCCCGGGCATGGCGCTGAAGGCTCGCGTCCTCGACACCTGCACCTACCACGAGGACGGAGCGGTCGTTCAGGGCATCGTCTCTGCCGAGCTCATCGAGGAGCTCGGCAGCAGGCTGAGCGACGTCGAGGGCATCGTCGAGACCCTGCTCTACACCGAGGGCGTGCAGATCTCCGTGCTCCTGGTCGAGCGCGGCCCCGGACTCGTCAAGCTGAGCCTCCGGAGCCGCGGCAAGGTCGACGTCGCCCGCTTGGCTCAGGTCCTGCACCCATCTGGGGGTGGCCACGAGCGGGCCGCCGGAGTCCTGCTCAAGAAGACGCTCGCCGAGACACGCGAGCTCCTCCCGAGGGTCCTGGGCGAGGCCGTGCGCAAGGCCTCCGCCGCCTGATCCGCTACTTGGGAAAGCCCTGTTCGATCCATGCGAGCACGAGCGCATGGTCCTCGTCGCTCAGTGGCGGGAGCCCCAGCGGCATGCCGGGGGCCTCCGGTCGCGTGAGGGTCGCCGGTCGCTCCCCGTAGTCGACCACGTCGCGGTGGGCCTCTGCGCGGCGTCTGTCGAGCGACGCCGTGATGCGATCCGCGGCGGCCACGACCCCCTCGTAGGTCTGGAGCTCGATGCCGGTCGCCGCGTAGCCGAAGCCCCCGGCGTTGCCCGGTCCGGCGCGGCCCTGGTTCTGTTCGGGGTCCATGTGGCAGTGGGCGCAGATCTTGCCGAAGACCCGCTCGTTCACCTCGTCCCAGGAGGTCGGCGCGGTGGACGCCACGACCGTTGGGGACAGCGGCGGCGCCTCGCTCCACTCCGGATCGACGAGGAAGATGTAGTCGCGGATCGCGACGGCTTCTTCGGTCGTCATCGGCATCCTCGGCATCATGCCCCCAGCTGACATTCCTCGTGGGTCCAGGATCCAGGCGACCGTGCGGTCGGGGTCCATCCGATCACGGGTGTGGGCGAGGTCCGGCGCCGTCGGGATCCCCCCGGTGTGAAGCCCGCCCAGTGCGTGGCAGGTGGTGCAGGCCTTCTCGACGAAGAGGGCCGCTCCAGCGGCGACGTTCTCCTCGCTCGGTGCCGGGGTCGCGGGCACCGGCTCCTGGGCGGCGGCGAAGGCGGCTCCGATCGCGGCGAGCTCCTCGGGGCTCAGGTCGAAGCGCGGCATCGTCTCGGGCAGGCCCGGACGGAGGTCGTGGGGGTCGGCCAGCCAGCTCTCGATCTTCTCCGGGTCGAGACGCACCATGGCGGCGTCCAGGGACGGCACCACGAGGTAGGAGGCGACGTTGTGCTCGTAGCGCTCCCAGTTGGGGAAGGCCGCGAGGGCCCTCTCGCGCATGGCGGGATCTGCGCTGACCTCGCGGACCCAGATGTGGCACTCGGTGCAGCTCTCGACGCGGGTGGCCTCCGCGACCTCCGGTACGCCCGTGTGGCAGAGGTTGCAATTCCCGCGCTCGAAGGCCTCTGTCGCCGGTCCGGCGAGGGCCGAGGAGGCTAGGAGACCGGCGCCGAGGAGGCCGGCTGCTGCTGCTGCTCCGGCACGTCGAGCTCGTTCTCGACTGGAGGGGCGAGCAGCTCGAAGGCCTCCGCCGGGGTCGTCGGCGCGGCCTCGAAGATGAGCTCCGGCACGGCCTCGACCTCCTCCATCATTGCGGCCAGGCTCATCTGGTAGTCGTGCGGCATTCCGCATGCTTCGGCCTCGGGGGAGATGGACAAGAAGAGGGCGAGGATCATGGTGGCTCCAGTTTCTGCTCACCACGACAACGACCGGGGGTTGGGGTTCCTTACATCAGCTCGGCATGACGAGCGCATAGGCCACGGTCCGCCGGCGGGCGATGTTGGCGTAGCGGTGCTCCTGATCGCCCCGGAAGACGACGACGTCCCCGGGCTCCAGCTTGTGGATCTCACCGCTGGCCTCGAGCCGGAGACGACCCACCTCGCAGGTCAGGTACTCCCGAGTCCCCGGCTGATGGGGCACGCCGGTGACAGCGCTCCCCATGGGCAGCCACATGCGCTCCATCACCACGCCGGGGATGGCGTCGGGCAGCAGCTGGCGGATCAGGACCTCGCCGCGGAGCTCTGACGCCAGCTGGTCGGCCTCGTAGAACCGCGCCATCGGTGGGGGGGCCGCGACGAGCTCCTCGAGGCTGACCTGGAGGGCAGCTGCGACCCGTGTCAGGACGTGGAGCGTGGGGTTCGCGCTGCCGGACTCGAGGTTCGCGATGGTCGGCCGGGGCACGCCCGAGAGAAGGGCCAGGCGATGCTGGGTGAGACCTCGCATCCGCCGCATCTGCTTCAGGGTCAGCGCGAGGCGCTCTGCGACTTCCGCCACCGTAGCTCCCTGGTGAGGCCGCCACCGAATCAACACCAATGACCGTCTGGCGTCAAGCACTGCGGCCTCAGCGCGCCGGGAAGCGTCGCTCCCACCTCGGTCGCTGGCGCATCCGCCAGGCGCCGAGCCTCTTGTCGAGTCCCCGGTCCTCGCCGGCCCAGGTCGCGAGGACGTCGTCAACGAGTCCGCAAGCCTCCGAGCTCTCCAAGCAGGGCTCACCGGTCGCGGCGTGGAGAGCGGCCAGCACCACTGCGTCCTCTTCGATCCCGTAGTCCGCGAAGACCGAGACATCCCAGGGTGGCTCCGTCTCCGCCAGCGCCTCCAGCTCCCGCTGGAGCGCGTGACTCCGGCACTGGTCCTCGATGTCACCGAGCCCTGCGCATGCGGCGCGGGCCTCCTCGCCGATCAGGCCGCCCCGGTCGTAGAGCTCGAATCGGCAGAGCCGGCCCCAGTCGCCGTCCGGGCAGAGGAACAGGCCCTCTGGGTGACCTTGTTCCCTGGCCGCGAAGAAGGCGCACTCACCGCGTAGCGCAGGTGAGGGGATGCCGTCACAGACGAGCCCGGCCGCGTCCGCCGACTCCTGTGCCATCGCCACCAGGTAGACCGCGTCGCCGTCGGGCTCCGGCTGTGCATCGCCGCAGGCCAGGAGCCCTGCAAGGACGAAGGGCGCTGCGATGTGTGGTGCTTCCGGCACGCGCATGTCGCAAACTCTGATTGTGGAGGGCCTCGGACGCGGCTACCCTACGCGCCGCCCGGGCACCACCAGGAGCTGTCATGATCTTGCGCTCTGTCGTGGTCCTACTCGCGCTCGCTGGCTGCAATGGCGACACCGCCAGCGATGACTCGGGTGAAGGACCTCCAGTCTCCTACGTCGACAGCGACGACGACTCGATCCTCGACATGCACGAGGGCTGGGAGAACACGGGGGAGATCGACGAGGACGGCGACGAGATCGTCCTCGAAGAAGACACCGACGGCGACGGCACCCCTGATCACCTCGACACCGACTCAGACGACGACGGCGTCGACGACTCTCTCGAGGCAGGCGACACCGACGTGCTCACGCTGCCCTGGGACTCCGACGCCGACGGCACGCCCGACTTCCGCGACCGCGACAGCGACAACAACTGCATTCCTGACGCCGAGGAGGGGGGAGAGGACCCCGACGGCGACGGCATCCTCAACTTCGCGGACCTCGACGACGACGGCGACGGCATCAAGGACTCCATCGAGATCGGCGAGGACTGCGGCGCCCCGGACACCGACGGCGACGGGACCCCCGACTACCACGACAACGACAGCGACGGGGACGGCATCGGCGACATCTGGGAGGGTGGCGTCAACCAGTGGGAGGACGAGCCCAACGACTCCGACGGCGACGGCGTGCCCGACTACCTCGACGAGGACAGTGACGGAAACGGGGTGCCGGACTCGATCGAGGGTGGCACCGGCGGCCCGACAGAGGAGCCGAAGGACACGGACGGCGACGGCATCTACGACTTCGCCGACACGGACGACGACGGCGACGGGATCTCGGACTTCGACGAGATCTACGTGACCGGCACCGACCCCTGGAACGACGACACGGACGGCGACGGCTACGCCGACGGGGCAGAGGTCAGCGCCGGCTCCGATCCGAACGACAGCGACAGCATCATCGAGGGGGTCTACGTCGAGGTCGAAGAGCGCGCGACCGTCGAAGAGGACTTCGCCTTCGTGCTGAACATCCAGATGGGGGACATCGCCTTCCTCATCGACACGACGGGGTCGATGGGCTCGACGATCAACGCGATGGGCAGCGAGTTCAGCCAGATCGTCAGCACGCTCTCCACGACGATCCCAGAGGCCGAGTACGGGCTGGCCACCTACGACGACTATGCCTACGGCAGCTACGGGTCCCCCTCCTCCGGGGACAAGCCCTTCATCCTGCTCCAGCAGATCACCAGCGACGTGAGCACGCTCCAGGGCAAGATGAACACCATCCCCACGCACTACGGGGTCGACGGACCCGAGTCCGGCATGGAGGCGCTCTACCAGGGCCTGACCGGCGTCGGCTACGACCAGAACTGCAACGGGCGCTACGACAGCAGCACCGACGTGCGCAGCTTCATCCAGGACTCCAGCGACGCCTTCGGAGGCAGCGAGTCCGGCGCCCAGTCCGGCAGCACCAGCGGTGGCGGTGACATCGGCGGCTACGGCTTCCGCGAGTACTCGATGCCGATCATCGTCTACGCGACCGACAACTACCTGCGGGACCCGGACAGCAGCAACAACAGCTACAACGGCACGCCGGGAGGCTGCCCCCTCGACGCAGGCTCCAGCGACGTGATCGCCGCCGCCGGCGACATCGGCGCCTACCTCATCGGCATCCACACCTACAGCTCGCTGCCCTCGGCCCAGATGAAGACCCTGGCCAACGCCACGGGCTCCAAGATCGGCGGCACGCCGCTGGTCTACAGCTGGAGCGGCGGCTCCTCGACGCTGCGGAAGACCATCACAGACGCCATCGAGGACCTTGTCAGCGATGTGCGCTTCTCCACGGTCAGCCTGCAGGTCGAGAACGACCCCTACGGCTTCGTGACCGACATCCAGCCGGAGTCATACGAGCTCTCCGGGGCCGTCACGGGCCAGGAGATCGACTTCCAGCTCGAGTTCCGCGGCGCCGTCGCGGCCACCGACGAGGACCAGGTCTTCCAGCTCACGCTCAACGTCGTCGGAGACGACAGCGTCCTGCTCGACACCATGGACATCTACGTCCTCGTCCCCGGGAGCAGCTACTGATGCTCAACCTCATCCTGCTCGCTTGCGCTCCCGACAACACCCTCCACAACATCGAGGATGTCAGCGCGGGCGACGACACGACCATCTCGGGCCGCATCTGCAGCCCCTACACCGACACCTGGCTCGAGGGGGCGACGGTCTACACCCACCTCTTCGACGGCGACAACGTGCTCTACGACACGGTGCAGTCGATCACCGACGAGACCGGGCTGTTCGCGCTCACGGGGCTGCCGGTGGACCGCGCCTACATGATCTACGTCCAGTTCGGAAGCGAGATGATCGACCAGTTCGAGATCAAGCTGCCCGAGGCCGGCGGCGTGGAGCTCGACACGCCGAGCTGCGGCGGCGGTGGCGGCGAAGTGGTGGTCATCACCGGTGACTACGACGACTTCGACAAGGTCCTCCCGGCGGTCGGCATCCCGGCCTACGACGTCGTCAATGGCCAGACCGGCGACGAGCTCGTCGAGTTCCTCGGCAACATCGACTCCCTGCTGGAGTACGAGAAGGTCTTCCTCGACGGCGGCCACATCGAAGAGGACGTCTTCTACGACACCGACGGCGACGGCGACGCGGCGACCATCGCCCAGGTCCAGGCCAACCTGCTCACCTACGTCCAGCAAGGCGGCACGCTCTACGCCACCGACTGGAGCTATGACGTGGTCGAGGGGCTCTGGCCGGACCGCATAGAGTTCCTGGGAGACGACCTCGTCCCGGACGAAGCTCAGCGTGGTGAGACCGGAGGCGTCACGGCCCACGTCACGGACAAGGACATGGGCGAGGCCGTGGGGGCCGACGTGGTCGTCGTCTATGACCTCATCGAGTGGCCGGTCGTCGAGTCCGTGGGCGCCGACGCCACGATCCACCTGACGGGTGACGCGACCTGGCGCGACGGCTTCGACGACTACACGATCGCCGCCTCGCCGATGCTGGTGAGCTTCAGCGACGGCAAGGGCCGGGTCGTCTTCTCGAGCTTCCGCTACACGGCCCAGGCCAAGCGCGACGACGGGCTGCCCTACATCGACTACATCATCAACGATCTCTAGCGGGTCCAGACCCGCACGGTTCCGTCATCGGAGCCGGATGCGAGGATCTGGCCGTCGTCGGACCAGGCGACGGTTCGGACGCCGCCGGCGTGGCCCCGCAGGCTGACCTCCAGCTGACCGGTCCTGGCGTCGAGCACGTGGACGGAGCCCCCTCGTGTCCCTCCGGCGAGGAGGCGGTTGTCGGGAGACCAGGTCAGGCTCAGCAACCGGGTCGAGCTCGGAGACAGAGGTCGCCGGACACCGGTCCAGCCGTCGAGCATCCCCAGGTCATCCTCCGTGGCGCTCGCGAGGCCCGCGCTGCCGAAGTCTCCGACGCCGCCAGGGTGTTCGAGGCGGCTCACGAAGCTCACCTCGCCGCTGGCGAACCATCCGCGAACCGGGCCCTCCTCCAGCGGCCAGGTCGCGATGCGCCCGTCAGGGGCCAGGGCCATCCAGGCGACGCCGTCTTCGTGGGCGGTGAAGCCGCGGGGCTCTCCGTCCTTCCAGCGGAGGACCTGGCCGTCGGGTCCGGTGGAGAGCGGGTCGCGTCCGTAGATCACCTGGGTGGGCTCGGCTTCGTGGCCGTAGAGCACCTCGAGCGGTTCGCCGGCGCCTGGGGTCCAGACCCGCACGTGGAGGTCCGGTCCGGCCACGGCGAGCCTGGTCCCGTCTGGTGAGAAGTCCACGCTGCGCGCCGGACCGTCCTGGAGCTCCAGGTGAGCGACCACCCCGCCGCGGAGGCTCTCGTGGACGCGCACGCTGCCGCTGGCGTCGGCGACGGCGAGCAGGGCGCCGTCCGGGGACAGCGCGACGCTGCGGACCGGCGCGTGGCCGGTGTCCTTCGAGGCCAGGACCTGGCGGCTCTCCAGGTCCCAGACGCGAAGGGTGTCGCCGTAGGCCTCGGCGACCTGGCCCAGGAGCGGGCTGTATGCGGCGTCGTTGCGCTGGTGGACGCCGTCGGCGGCCCCCGGCTCCGGCTGCTCCCCTGGCGGGAGTCCAGTCCAGCGAGGCGGCGGGTCGTAGTCCACTACCGTGCCGGCGGTGATGTTCCACGCCAGGGGTGCGTCGTCGGCGCCCCGACCGACGAGGCGGTCCTCGTCGACGAAGACCAGGCCGCCGGTGCGGCCCGCGCCTGTGATCCGGGCGCGGAGCTTGCCGGTCTCCGTGTTCCAGATCCGTACCCGTCCGTCCCAGTCCCCTCCGGCGACGCTCTCGCCGCTCGGTGAGAAGGCGAGCTGCGTGGTCTCGACCGCGCCGACCTCCAGGGTCTGGACGACGATGCCCGAGCGCAGCTCCCAGATGCGCACGTGGCCATCGCGACCGGTGCCGGCAGCGACGCCGGTCTGGAGGTGGAAGGCCACGCGCGAGAGCCACTCCCCCGGGGTCTGGATGGTCTGGATGGGGCGACCGGACTCGGCGTCGACCAGGCGGATTGGGCCGTGCATCGAGGCGATGCCGAGGGTCCCGCCGTCGTCCGACCAGGCCAGGCCGATGATCGGCCGTCCGTTCCCGCCGAATCGATAGAGCTCCTCGCCTGTCCAGGCGTCGAAGAGCGTGACCGCGCCATCCCGGTCTCCAGCCGCGACGACGTAGCCGTCCGGGGACACACTCAGGTGATCCATGCGCGCGCCGCGGCGCCCGTAGGTGTCCTGCAGGGACAGCCCCGCGCTGTCGAAGACCCGGACCAGATCGTCGGTCCCTGCGGCGTAGAGGCGCGTGCCGTCGGGCGAGAAGGCCAGCCCGGAGATCTCCGGGAGTCCATGGACCGCGAGCAGGTGGAGTTCGTCGGAGTCCTGCGCTGCCGCGGGCAGGACGGCCAGCAGACTCAGTGCCAGGATGCGGCGCACCACCCGAGGTTAGCAGTCCCCCCGATGGAACCCCGCCGCCTGGTCGTGCCCGCGCTCGTCGCCGGGGTGCTCGGTATCAGCACCGGTGGTGTGCTCGCTGTCCTCGCCGACGCGGCCGACCCGGTGGTCGTCGCCTTCTGGCGCACGGGGATCTGCGCCGCGCTGCTCGCGCCGACCCTCTTCCGGGCGCGCGTCGGGGCCAGGGACCTCGCGCTGAGCGCCCTGGCCGGCGTCGCGCTGGCCCTGCACTTCTGGGTCTGGTTCGCATCGCTCCACCACATCTCGGTGATGCGCAGCGTCGTGCTCGTGACCCTCGCGCCGATCTGGGTCGGCCTCGCCGAGTGGGCCGTGTTCCGCCAGCCGCCCTCTCGGCGTTTCTGGTTCGGCATCCTCGTCGCGCTGATGGGTGTCGGCTGGATGGCCCATGACACCTCCGGCTCGGGCTCCCTGCTCGGCGACGGGCTGGCGCTGGTCGGCGGCATGCTCAGCTCCGCCTACCTGCTCGTCGGCCGGAGTGTGCGCCAGCGCGTGGAGTTCGCCCCCTATGGCGCCCTGGTCTGCGGCTTCGCGGCGCTGGCGCTCTTGCTCGTGGCGCTCTGTCGTGGGCTGCCGCTGTCCGGCTGGGAGCCGAAGGTCTGGGGGGCGCTGGTCGGCCTGGCCCTGCTGCCACAGCTCGTCGGCCACATCGGCTTCAACTTCTCTGTCAGGTACGTGCGGGCCACTGTCGTCGCGGCCTTGTTGTTGCTCGAACCCGTGGGCGCCACGCTGCTCGCCCTGGTCGTGCTGGCAGAGGTCCCGACGGTCATCGAGCTCTCGGGCGGCCTGCTGATCCTCCTCGGCGTCGGGCTGGCGACTCTCAGCCGTCGTGCAAGAAGCGCCGAATCGTCGTAGCGCGGGCCTTGAGCTCGGCGTCGGTGCGGATGACGTGACGCAGCACCGATGCCCCGCACCGGGTCTTGCCCACCGGTGTCGTCTCTATGTGCACCTGCTCGCCCGCCACCACCGCGCCCTTCCAGTGCACGCGCTCCGCATAAGCGATGACCTCTGATGCGCCCCTGGCCAGGGCCATGCGAGCGACCGCCTCGTCGCACCAGTCGAGGTACGCGGGGTGGTTGGCGTGGCCGAGGGGGTCCATCCAGGTCCGCCAGCACTGGAAGGAGAAGGTGTGGGGCTCGTGCTCCTCGCGCGTCTCCAGGGCCGGCAGGTCGACGACCGGCCCGAGATCGTCCCGAGCATGGAAGGCGTCGATGAGCGCGTCCGTCGCCGGCGCTGGCGCCATCCCAGAGGGTGTCTTCGCGACATGAGCCCACTGCTGGGTCGTCTCGGCGGCCAGCTCGTCGCCCCGGTAGAGGCGGATCTCCCGCTTCGTGAGGATGCGGCGCCGGAAGTCGCGGAGCCAGGTGACGACGAGCAGATCGTCGCCGTATCGGATCCGTCCCTCGTGGCGGGTGGTCATGGCCGTCACGACGAAGGCCGTCTCGGTCGCGGCGTAGCGCTGGGGCGGCCACCCGCACTCGGTCGAGGCCCGCACCGCCGCCTCCTGGAACAGCCGCCAGATCTCTCCCGGTCGGGCGTACTGGTCCGGACCGAAGGCGTGACGCGGCAGCTGGAGCCGGAACTCGTGAACGCCCTGCACTCCGGGGCTCTATCCTGCTGGTGTGTGGACCCTGATCTCCCTCGCCCAGGCCGCCTGCGAGGCCCCCATCGTCGAGGACCTCATCCCCCTTGGTGGCGAGCTGCGCAAGACCTCCTGGGTGCGCATCCGGACGGGCCTGTCCAGCCCTGACGCCGAGCTGGTCCTGGTCGAGGACCCGGAGCGGATCTACCAGATGAGCGAGCGGCTCCCGGCGACAGATCACCCCGTGGGCTGGCTCGGCTTCCAGATCCCCGAGGAGATCTACGACGACGACTACGACCTCGTCGTCTACGACGGCGCGGACATCGTCGGCACAGAGCTCTTCACCGTCTTCCAGTTCGCAGAGGTCGGCGAGCTCGCAAGTGACCTCGTCTGGACGAACACCGACATCAGCCCGACCAACTTCAACCCGGACCTCTGCGCCGAGGAGGGTGAGCCGGCCTGGCACATCGTCACGGTCACACTCGAGTCTCCCGAGGCGCCAGGAAACGGCTGGCTGATCGAGGGTGTGGAGAGGGAGCAGATCGAGACCTGGGTCGGGATGCCGGAGTTCGGCGGCGAGGTCGTCCTGACCTGGTACGTGCACTGGATGAAGGAGCAGAGCTGTCCGGTCGTGCGTGTCCTCGATCCCTTTCACGAGGTCCAGGCCACCTACGGCGGCGACTGCCTGGTGCTCCCGGAGCTCCTCGGCGATGCTGACGACGACGCGCCGCGCTTCGACGTGGCTTGCGGCTGTCACTCCGCCGCGGGTGGCGCGCTGTCAGCCGCTGGCCTCGCGGTGCTCCTGGTCTGCCGCCGCAGGCGCCTCGTCCGCTCCGAGTGAGCTCCGGCTCTCCAGGCAGGCCAGCTCGCTCCAGGGCGTCTTGCGCCCGATCCTCGCCAGGAGCTCCATGCGACGGGTTCGTGATGGCTCGAGCTCGCGAACGATCTTGCGTAGTTGGCCGAATCGCCGTGTGGCCTCCGCCAGCTCCGGGGGCAAGGCCGCCGTGACCAGGTCGCGGACCCGCGCGGCGATCGCCGGGCCTACTCCGCCGGTCGAGACGGCGACCTGCACCGGGCCCTCCCGGTGGCTCGCCGGCATGTAGAAGTCGCACAACGTGGGCACATCCGCCACGTTCACCGCGATGCACCTCGACCGGGCCGCCGAGGCTACGCGACGGCTCTCGTCCCTGTCGTCGATGGCCACCATCACCAGCTGCATGTGGTCGAGATCGTTGTCCTCGAAGCGCCTCTGTGACCACGCGATCTCCCCCCAGGCGATGCGCCTGCGAAGCTCTGGCGACACCCGCGGAGCGACCACCCGCACCTGGGCGCCGGCGTACAGGAGTGAGCGGGCCCGCTGGGTGGCGACCGCGCCGCCGCCGACCACCAGCACGTGCGCCAGGTCGAGCTTCATCGCTACCAGGAGGGGTCCCTCTGGCGAGATCGCTGCGATCTCGGTCTCGAAGGTGTCGAGCTCGGCGCGGACGGCCTCGACCGTCCCGGCGATGCGGCGCTGGGTTCCGATGTGGGAGCGGTTCACGTGGTCTCCTTCGGGCAGAGATGGATGCCGCACTCGGTCTTGGCGCGGCCGACCCAACGTCCGCCGCGCTCGTCGGCGCTCGGGTGGGTGCAGGGCCAGCAGCCGACGCTGCCGAAGCCCTGGGACAGCAGGGGGTTCACCGGGAGGCCCTGGAGCCGGATGTAGGCCTGGACCTCGTCGCGAGTCCAGGCCACCAGCGGGTTGATCTTCACGAGGCCGAAGCTCTCGTCCCACTCGACGACCTCTGCGTTGGCGCGGGCGGGTGACTGGTCGCGGCGGATGCCGGAGATCCAGGCCTCGTAGCCGCCGAGCAGCTCTCGCAGCGGAGCGACCTTGCGGAGGGCGCAGCAGCGATCGGGGTCGCGCTCCCACAGCCGCGGGCCCATCGAGGCCTCCTGCTCCCTCAACGACCAGCCGGTCGCGCGCTTCACCTCGCCGCCGAAGCGCTCCTGGACTTCCTGCCGCAGCGCGTAGGTCTCGTTGAACAGCAGGCCCGTGTCGAGCATGACCGTGTCGACCTCGCGCCCGAGGCGGGTGAGCAGGTCGAGCACGACGATGCTCTGAGGTCCCAGGGACGTGCTGAGCACCAGGCGACCGGCGAAGCGGCGCGTGGCCCAGTCGAGGACCTCGAGGGCGTCCTCGGTTCCGGGGCGGCAGAGCTGTGGTTGGCGTGTCGTCTGCGTCAGTCAGCAGTCGTCAACGCACCTCGGCCGAGGTGGGACAACAACAACAGCTGACGAGGTGACTCATGGGCACAGTCCCACACCGGTCGGGGCGGCACCGCAAGCCCCCCAGGGCGCATCCAGGCCTGTGTCCGACCACCGCGGTATCGTCTCCGGCGTGTTCTCACTGCTCCTGACACTCGCTTGCGGCCCAGAGGAGCAGCCCGACTGCTCGGAGCTGCAGGAGCTGGAGCGGGACGCCTGCCGGGCCGGGGAGATCGCGCGCCTGGGCGCAGAGGACTCAGCGAGGTTGCTGGAGCTCACCGCTGGAATCGAGGACCCCGTGGTCCGTGGAGCTGCCGTCGACGGGTGGATGCGGGAGCACGGACAGGCCATCGCCAGGGAGCGAGGGATGGAGATCTGCGAGGTCCTGGACCGCCACGCGCGGCGGATGTGCATCCAGCGCATCGACGCGGCGCACCTGAACAGATGACGCTGATGGTGCTCGGGCTCGGCTGTGCAGGTGGCACGGAGTCGACCCCGGAGGTCACCGCGGCGGACCCCACGGCCGTCGCCGCCCTTCCGGAGTGCGCGGACTACGCCTACGACGCGGAGACCTTCGCCTACTGTGCCTTCTCCCAGGCGGAGAGCGCAGGGGACATGGGCGCCGCCGAGCGGACCTGCGAGCTGGCCGGGCGCTGGCGGGATGCCTGCGTGGTCGCCGCGGCAGAGGACCACTGCGACGCGGGCATAGAGCATCTGCTGGCACTCTGCAGCGGCCCTGCCTGTCGCTTCGGCATGTTGGACCTCTGCCCGTCAGACGACCTGTTCCAGCAGATCGAGCTGTGCTCCAGCGCGGGCTTCTACGCCTCGGACTGCTCTGGGCACGCCGCCGAGCGGTGGCTCGCCGAGGGCCCGCCGCCAGAGGACATCGGCCGGCTGCTGGCTCTGGACAGCAGCGCCGGGGACACGCTCGGGTTCTGGGCTGGCGTGGCCCTGCACCGGCTCGGAGAGGGCAGCTGCGAGGATCCCCCGGGGGATCTCCAGCCTTCGCCCAGGAACCTGAAGTCCTGCCAGGGCTCGATGAAGCGCTGCGCTCGGGAGCCGGAGTCCTGCGCTGAGCTCTGAGCGGGCGCTGGGTACGTACGCTGCCTCGTTCCGGTGATACGCCCTCGCCCGGAGGAGAAGCAATGTCCATCGAAGCCACCTTGGGCGAGAAGCTCCGCTACCAGGTCGACACCTTCCTGGCGAAGGGGAGCCGCGCGCTCTTCATCGCCCTGACGGTCGCCTTCATCGTCTCGTTCCTGGTCATCGTCGTGCTGCGCCTTGCCCTCTGGGGCCTCGACGGCGCCTTCAACGACACGGCCCACGAGCTGGCCCAGGGCGTGTGGTTCACCTGGCTCCAGCTGACCGACCCCGGCAACATGGCCCAGGACAACACCACCTTCGGCGCCTACAAGGTCACCGCGATCATCTCCGGCATGACCGGTGTGGTCATCTTCTCCGCGCTCATCGCCTTCCTCACGACCGCGCTCGACCAGGCCATCGACCAGCTGAAGAAGGGACACTCCCGGGTCCTCGAGAGCGACCACACGCTCATCGTCGGCTGGGGCCCGCGCGTCCCCGAGATCCTCCGCGAGCTGGTCGAGGCCCAGGAGAGCGACGACGACCCGGTCGCCGTCGTGCTCTCGGAGGAGGAGAAGGAGGAGATGGACGAGTACCTCCGGAACGTCTGGACCGACCGGCGGAACCTGCGCCTGGTGACCCGCTCCGGCCCCACAGCGTCGCTTTTGAACCTCGGCAAGGTCAACGCCGAGCGCGCCAAGAGCGCCATCGTGCTGGCGACCTGCGGTGAGGCCGCGACCGCCGAGGAGAAGCTCTCCAGCGACGCGAAGGTCATCAAGACGGTCCTGGCCCTCATCGCCCACGTGGGCGAGGACAGCGAGATCGTCATCGTCGCAGAGGTCTTCGACCCGCGGAACCGCCGGGTCGTCCAGGACCTCGCCCCGGATCGCATCAGCGTCATCGACGCACAGGAGATCCTCGCCAAGATCATGGTCCAGACCTCGCGGACCAGCGGCCTGTCCGTCGTCTACGCCGAGCTTCTCTCCTTCGAGGGTTGCGAGATGTACTTCCACAACGCGGCGTGGGGCGGGATCACCTTCGGCGCGCTCCAGTTCCACTTCCCTGACGGCGTCCCGCTCGGCATCCGGACCTCTGACGGCACCATCGAGATGCGGACCGATCCCGACTACCAGATGAACGACAGCGACGAGATCCTGATCGTGGCGGACGACGACTCCACGATCGACTTCCAGAAGGACCCGGTCTACTCGCCGAAGGACCTCGTCGGAAAGGACGTGCGCATCGAGCCGGGCAAGGAGCGCATGCTGATCCTCGGCTGGTCGCCCAAGGTCTCCATCCTGATCTCCGAGTACAGCGACTACGTGCTGGAGGGCTCAGAGGTCCACGTCATGCTGAAGGACCCTCCAGAGCACGTCACCAAGGCGCTGGACGATCTCAACGGCGAGTTGGACAACGTCGGCACGAAGTTGCTGCGACTGGACCCGATGGCCAGCGAGGATCTCGCCAGCGTCGACCCCTTCGCCTACGACACCGTCATCATCCTCAAGCAGTCGATGGACGACATCGACGCCGAGCGGGTCGACTCCGAGACCATCATCGTGCTGCTCCACCTCCGCAAGCTCCAGCGCGCGGCCAGGAGCGCGGGCCGCGACGTCACCACGAACCTCATCACCGAGGTCCTGGACTCGGCGAACCAGGAGCTCATCAGCCGCGCTGGGGTCAACGACTTCATCATCAGCAACCGCATGGTCTCGATGATGTTCGCCCAGATCTCCGAGGAGCCGGACATCCAGGACGTCTACGACGATCTGTTCCAGGAAGACGGCTCGGAGATCTACGTGAAGCCTGCCTGGCTCTACTTCGACGAGTTCCCGGTCACGGTGAACTTCGGGGATCTGATGGCGCTTGTCCGCAAGCGCGACACGGAGATCTGCCTCGGGTACAAGCTCGCCGAGTTGGAGTCGGAAGCCAGCGAGAACTTCGGAGTGAAGCTCATTCCGTTCAAGGACACGCCGGTCACGTTGAACCGCGGAGACGGCCTGGTCGTCCTCGCCGAAGACGACATGTAGGATCGGGCCGTGGTCACCGTCGCCGAACTCCAGACCCTCGAGCCCATGCAGGGCGTGCCCGTCGAAGACCTCGAACGCCTCATCGAGCACGGCTACGGGCGCGAGTACAGCGCCGGGGCGATCGTCTTCGAGCCTGGTAGCTGGGCCTTCTCGGGACTCCTCGTGGTGCGCGGCAGCCTGTCGGTCCACGTCGTCGGTGCCACCGAGACTCGCGAGGTGGGGCGGACGGTGTCGGTGAGGTCGCGGGAGAGGCAGCCTTCTTCGACACTGGCGCGCTCCACACGGTCAAGGTCCTCGCGGTCGAGCCCACGAAGGTCCTGGTCATCACGCAGCAGCTCCTCACCAACGCTCGCGGCACTCGGGTGCTCGCCGCGATGCAGGCCCACACCGTGCGCGTGCTGGCGGAGCGCATCCGTCGCACCAACGCGAACCTCCGGTCCATGTGGGAGGAGCACGCCGAGGATCCGGAGGATCTGAAGGCCGCAATCCTGGAGTCCATTCGATGATCGAGACGGCTCGGGCCCTGCTTGACCAGCGAGGCGTGGACTCCGGGGGTGCAAGTCACCTCGCCGAGATCCTCGACGCGCTGCCCGGACGCGGCTTCGCCCCTGGCGAGGCCCTCTGCTCAGAGGGCGATGAAGGCGGCGAGATGTGGGTCCTGGTGAGGGCTGCATCGCGGTGAAGAAGTCCGATCTCTCGGGCGCCGAGCGCCACCTGGCGCGGATCCGTGCGCCCGCGATGCTCGGTCACATGACGCTCGCTGGCGGCGGGCTCAGGAGCGCTTCCTGCGTGGCCGAGGGCGAGGCCCGGGTGCTCGTGCTGTCCCGGGACCGCTTCGACTCCCTGATGCGAGATGTCGGTGACGCCGGCGACATCTTCCGGCGCGTCCTCATCGCGGGCATGAGTCGCCAACTCGCCGGGGGCAACGCCGAGCTCCGCCAGCTGCTGCTCCCCGCCTTCGAGGACTGCGACACGGAGGCGATCGACCGCGAGCTGCTCACCGCCCAGGCAACCTTCGACGGCTGGGTCGGCTGACCTACTCCTCCGAGAGGTAGCCCATCTGTTGCAGCTGCTTCCTGGTCGCTTCGTCGACCTGGAGCAGGCCCGTCTCGCTCTCCGGGAAAGCGCCCGTTGCTTCTGTCGCCAGGCGCGTCACGCGATGGGGAAGCTCCGCCGCGAGGTCGGCGCCCATGCCCGGATCGGAGCCCAGGTCGTAGAGCTCGGCGGTGCCGTCATCGGCCAGGATCAGGACGTCGTCCTGGTCCCGGAAGAGCCTGTAGCCCTGCGCGTAGACGCCGCCGATGTGCTCGGCCCAGGTGCGGTCCCTCCAGGCGCGCGCTGTGATCGGCTCGGGTCGGGCCTCACCGTGGACGCTCGCGATGAGCCGGCTCCGGTCTTCCACTCCGGCGAGCAACAACAGGGCGTCGTGCAGCTCGCGCAGGTTCACGGGCATGGAGACCCGCAGCGCCGCGGGCAGCTCCGGCTGAGCTCGGAGCGCCAGGGGGACTCGCGTGACCTCCGGGTAGAGCGTCCGGCAGTGGAGGATCATGTCTCGCTCGGAGAGGTACTCGCCGTGGTCGCTCGTCACGGCGACGACGCCCGTGTGGCCCGTGCCCGCCCAGCTGCCCAGGAGGGCGCCGAGCTCGCGGTCGACGTGCCGGACCTCGCCGTCGTAGAGCTGGTTGACGAGGTCCCAGCCCTCCGGAGGGATCTCCAGCTCGCCGTTCAGCCACATCTCCGCGAGGTCGCCACCGCTGCCTCCGCGGCCCATGTGAGGAGCGATCGCCATGTCTTGGACGACCCAGGGGTGGGCCCACTCGGCTCCGGCCAACTCCTCGCGCAGGTACTGGGTGTCCTGGCGGGCCTCCCAGGGTGCGTGCGCGGCGTAGAGGTTCACGAACAACAACAGGGGTCGGGGGTCCTCCTCGCCGAGGACTGCGTTGGCGCGCTGGAGCACCTTGTCATCGCGGTTGTAGAAGACCTCGACCGTCTCGAAGCCTCGCGTGAGGCCGAACTCCGGGCTGAGCAGCTTGTTCCCGGAGAGCGCCACGGTGCGGTAGCCCGCCGCGGTCAGGCGCTCGGCGAGGGTGGGGAGGTCCGCTCGCATCGGGCTCACGTGGAGCCAGCCCTCCGCGAGGTCGATCCCCTCTGCGTCGGTGAAGTGGGCGCCGTGGACCCACGGCGGCTCCCCCGTGAACAGGGATGCGTGCGACGGCCAGGTCCAGCTGGAGCCCGTGACGTCCTCGAAGACGACCGCGCTCTGTGCGAAGGCGTCGAAGATCGGGGTCGCGTTGTCGCTGCCGTATGCCCCGAGGTGGTCTGCTCGTACCGTGTCCATCACGACCACGAGGATGTCCGGCCTGGCCTGGGCTGGCGGCTCGTCATTCCCACAGGCCAACAGGACCGACGTCAGCACGCCATGAGCATACCGCTTGCTCGGCGTGCGCGTTGCCGCTACCCTCGCGTTCGCAGGGCGTGAGGAGTCCATCATGCTGCTCACCCTTTCGCTCCTCGGAGCGAACGACGCGCAGGCCTTCTGTGGCACCTATGTGGGCCAGGTCGGCGCGGATCTCTACAACAACGCGAGCCAGATCGCCGTGGCCCGGCAGGGTACGCGTACGACGCTGACCCTGGTCAACGACTTCGAGGGAGACGCCTCGGAGTTCGCCATCGTGGTGCCTGTTCCGGAGGTCCTTGGCGCAGAAGACGTCGCGGTGGTCGAGCCCGATGTCGTCACCAGGGTGGACGCCTACTCGGCTCCGCGGCTGGTGCGCTACGAGTGCGAGGACTTCCAGTGGGAGTACGACGCCGAGGCCATGGACAGCGGATTGACCTCCGAGGGTGGAGGTGGCGGCAACGCTGACGACAGCGTCACGGTCGAGGCCGAGTTCTCGGTCGGCGAGTACGACATCGTCATCCTCTCCGCAGAGGAGAGCGCGGCGCTCATCACCTGGCTCAACGACAACGGCTACGGGGTCGGCACCGAAGCGGAGGACCTGCTGGGCGAGTACCTCGCCTCGGGCTCGAAGTTCTTCGCGGCCAAGGTGAACCTGGCGAACGTGCCCGAGGGAGCCAGCTACCTCTCTCCGCTCCAGTTCGGCTACGACAGCGACGTCTTCAGCCTCCCGATTCGTCTCGGCACGCTCAACTCCGGCGGCGAGCAGGACCTGATCCTCTACATGCTGTCGGACTCCGGCCAGACCCACATCTCGAACTACCCGGAGGTCGAGGTGGAGACCGGCTGCATGGTCGATCTCGGCGAGTGGGACAGCCTCGGCGCCTTCGTCGACGACCGCTTCAAGAACGCGCTGGCCACCGCCGAGCGTCCGGGCTGGGCGCTGGAGTACGGCTGGACAGCGAGCGGCTGTGACCCCTGCGCCGACGACCCCCTCGCCGACGAGGACGTCCAGGCGCTCGGCTGGGAGGGTGAAGCGTGGGACGCGTACTTCTCCCGCATCCACATGCGCTACGGGCCCGAGGCGGTCGACCAGGACCTCGTGTTCTACGCCAGCGGGCTCTACAGCACCACGCAGATCCGGTACATCGAGTACGACCGCCAGCTAGAGGATCGCTTCCCGAACTGTGGGCTGGGCTGGGCCACCGACCCCGGCACCTGCGAGGACGGAGGCACGGACCCAGGCACTGATCCGGGCACCGACGACCCTGGTGGTACCGACTGGGATCAGCCCGCCGAGCCTCGAAACGGCTGTGGCGTGCCTGTCGCCCCGGCCCTGGGCCTGGCCCTACTCGGGTTCCTCGCCCTCCGCCGTCGCGACTGAGGACAGCGCCCACCGGGTCTTCTTGAGCATCCCCAGCAGGATCTCGAGCTCGACCTTGGTGGGCTCCACGCGCCCGAGCAGCTGACCGAGCGTGATGGTGACCTGCTCTGGGTTGCGCCCGAGCAGATAGGGCGTCTCCGAGAGGAGCTCGACGGCGGTGTCGACGACATGCCGCTGCACCCGCAGATCCCCCTTGGGCTGCGGTGGCAGGGGCACGGAAGAGAGCGGCCCGCCTCCCGAGCGTCTCCCTTGTCGCACGACGCTGTCCTCTGGCTCGAGACCCCGGTCCACGGCAGCGTTGAAGAGGGCGGAGCAGGTCATCAGCACGGCCTGGGCCAGGTTCAGGCTGGGCTCGCCCGAGGTCGGGATGCGCAGGGCCGCCTGGCACCAGGTCAGTGACTCGTTGTCCAGGCCGTGGTCCTCGCGTCCGAAGAGCAGAGCTAGGGGCCCGTCGCGCTCGAAGGCAGCGCTCGCGAGTGTCCTGGGGGTCAGCACGGGCCACTGCCAGCGGCGCTTGCGAGAGGTGGCGCCGACCGCCCACGTGCAGCCCTCGACCGCCTCCTCGACCGTGGAGACGAAGCGAGCGGACTCCAAGATGTCGCGGCCACCAGAGGACATCCAGCGAGCCCTCTCCATGTCGAAGCATGGCGGATCGACGAGGACGAGGCGGGACAGGCCGAGGTTGGCCATCGCCCGCGCGACGGCACCGACGTTGCCGGGATGGAGTGGGTGTACGAGGACGATGACGATGCCGTCCGAGAGGACGGCGCCAGGCTCACTCGAAGCCAAACAGCCTCTTCAGCCATGCCCAGAAGCCCAGATCCTGGGGCGGGCTCCGATCGAGCCGGGCCGGGAGGACCTTCTTGGGTCTGATGATCTCCGGCGTGCGCTTGTCGGGGAGCGGAGCGGTGGAATCCGGCTCTTTCCTGTCCGGGCGGTCGGGGCCCTTGCCCTCGATCTCCGCCGCGAGGTTCGACTTGGGCATCGTCAGCGGCATCGGCGCAGCGGCGGCCACGGGGGCCTTCTTCTTCTTCCTGCGCTTCCTCCTGCGCTTCTTCTTGCCGTCGCTCTTTCCGAGCTTCAAGTGGGACTCGACGGTCTGGCCGGTCGCCTTGTCCCGAGCGGTCAGGCCGAGGATGCCCTCGCTGTCGATGTGGAAGGTGACCTCGATCTGGACCTTGCCCCGCGGTGCGGGCCGGATGCCCGAGAACACGAAGGTGCCCAGGAGCTCGTTGTCCTCTACGAACTTGGACTCGCCCTGGTAGAGCCGCAGCATGATCGAGCGCTGGCTGTCTTTGCTCGTCGTGAGCGTGCGGGTCTTGTAGTCCGGTAGCGGCTGGTTCTTCTTGAACAGCACGTGCATCGTGCCGTCGACCTTGTTGATGCCGATCGGCATCGGCAGGACGTCGAGCAGGGTGAGCCCATCATCCGACTGGCCCGCCAGGCTGTGCGCCATCATCGCGGCGCCGATGGCGACCGCCTCGTCGGGGTTCACGCCCTTGCTCGGTGGCTGGGCCATGAAGGCCGAGACGCTCGACTGGACCAGGGGCATGCGGCTCTGGCCGCCGACCAGGAGCATCTCGTCGATGTCGGTCGCCGTGCACTCGGCCTCGCGGAAGATGCGCTGACAGGTCTGGATCGTTCGCTCGACGAGGTCGCGGGTCAGCTCCTCCAAGCGCTCCCGAGGCAGGCTCATGTCGACGTCGAGCGGGCCTTGCTCGCCATTGGCGATGTAGGGCACGTGGATTCGTGTCGTCTGGACCGACGACAGCCGGATCTTGGCTTCTTCGGCCGCGTCCCGGATGCGCTGGATGGCCACGCGGTCCCAGGAGAGGTCCACACCATGCCCCTCCAGGAACTCCTGGAGGATCATCTGCATGACCTTGTCATCGAAGTCCACGCCGCCGAGGAAGGTGTCACCGCCGGTGGCGACGACCTCGAAGATGCGGTCCTTGATGTCGATGATGGAGATGTCGAAGGTGCCGCCGCCGAGGTCGTAGACGGCCACCCTGGCGCTCAGGTTCCGGCCGAGGCCGTACGCCAGCGCAGCCGCGGTCGGCTCGTTGAGGACTCGCAGCACCTTGAGGTTGGCCAGCGCGCCCGCCGAGCGGACAGCCTGGCGCTGGCGGTCGTTGAAGTAGGCAGGGACCGTGATCACCGCCTGGTCGACCTCCTCGCCCAGGGCCTCCTCGGCGACCTCCTTGATCCGGGCCAGGATCGCAGCGCTGATCTGCTCCAGCGTGAAGACCTGGTCCTTGACCTTGACGAGGATGTCGGAGCTCTCGCCCTCGACCAGTTCGTAGGTGAAGACTTGACGGACCTTGTCGATGGTCTTGCTGTGGAAGTTCCGGCCAATGAGGCGCTTGCTGGCAGCGACGGTGTTCTGCGGGTTGAGCTGCGCCTGCTTCTTGGCCTCGTGGCCGACGAGGCGGTTGCCGTCGTCATCGATCGCGAAGACCGATGGAATGGTCGACTCGCCGCCCTTGTAGGTGATGAGGCGAGGTTTGCCGTTTTCGAAGATGGCGGCGCACGAGTTCGTCGTGCCCAGATCGATTCCGATCGCCTTTCCCAACGCCTTCCTCGGATACTGGAAACTCAGGGAGAGGTACCACGCGACGGCTTCGGGCGTCAACGCGTGCCCCCCCCTGGAGACTGATCTCAGGCGGCCTTGTGCGCGGCGGGAAGGGCGTCGATCAGGGTAGCGCGAGCTTGCTCCCAGTGGGCCCGCAGGATGGGGCGCCGAGGCGGGAAGCGCTCGAGCAGATCGATGTCGTCGTAGAGGTCCCGCATGTGGCCGCTGAAGCTGCCGCCGAGGCCATGTCCGACCATCGGGCTCCAGAAGGCGAGGTCGTGCCGCGCCTTGATGATGGCGGCGACGCACTCCTCCTCGCCGCGAATCGCCCCGGTCGGGATTGTGCTGCGGAGGTAGAGGTGGACAGGATCGAAGGCGGGGCCCGCGAGGGCGTCGCGGTGTTCGCGCCACCCATGGAGGTTGACGTGGTCGCTCAGCACGCACCTGGGCAGCTCCATGCCGTGGTCCACGCCGTCGATGAACTCGAGCGAGGACTCGGGGAGTTCATCGGGGATGGGGGCCTCCGGGCCGAGCCGGTGGGCGGATAGCGTGAACATCGAGTCCTCCGTCTGCTCTAGACAACGGACCCTCCACGCCCGCGCATTACCCCTGATTGGGAAAAAGCGACCGGGTAGTCAGTAGACGAGCATGATCTTGCCGTCCGTGCGCAGGCAGGACCGCCGCAGCGCCTCCATGAAGTCCGAGAAGGGTACGCGACTGGTGATCATGGGATCGGCGACGAGGAGCCCGCGCTCGAGCAGTCGAATCACCCGCGGGAAGCAGCCCCCGCCCACGTGGCCGCGCGAGCCCGTGATCGAGGCAGCCCCGGTGACCAGGACATCCAGCATGACGGGCGCTCGTTCACCGGTGCGCCCGAGGTAGATCATCTGGCCACCAGGCGCGAAGCTGTCCTCGATGGACGGCATCGTGTGGAGTGCGGCGCCCGCGGCCTCGACCTGGATGTCCGCGCCCCAGCCGCGCGTGGCCTCTCGCACCACCTCGGCGGTGTCGACCTCGCGCGGATCCCAGGCGGTGTCTGCGCCACATGCCCTTGCCAGCGCCACGCGTTCCGGGGCGATGTCGAAGGCTGTGATGCTGGCCGCTCCGCCCGCCCGAGCGAGGGCGATCGCGCCGAGACCGATCGGCCCCGCGCCGTGTACGACCACGTGGTCTCCCGGGCGCAGCCCCCTCCCAGCGACGTAGATGCCGTTGTACGAGCAGGCGATTGGCTCCACGAGGGCGCCGATCTGCAAGGCGGCCTCGGCGTCGCCGTAGTGTTCGGCGAGGCCGTCGAGCTTCCAGCAGAAGCGCTCCTGCACAGCGATGTACCCGGCGTAGGCGCCCGGCGCGGAGAAGCCGACCATCTCGAGGTGCGGGCACTGGTTGGGTCTTCCCACCCGGCAGGACTCGCAGACCCCGCAGTTGAGCATGCCCTCAGCGGCGACGAGGTCCCCCACGCGCAGCGCGCGGACCTCCGAGCCCACCGCGACGATCTCACCCGTGTACTCGTGCCCTGGCACCACCGGGAGCGAGACCGGACCGGAGAAGATGATGTAGCCCTCGTCGTCGGTCTCGTAGCAGTGGGTGTCGGAGCCGCAGACCCCGCAGGCCCGCACCTCGACGACGACCTCGGTCGGCCCCGGCGTGGGGTCCTCCAGCGTCGTGGCTACAAAGCGCGGGTTCCTCCAGACGGCGGAGCCGGTGGCCTTTCTCGCCGCGAGCTCCGCGGCGCTCGGGGTGAAGCCCTCGCGTGGGGCCCAGTCAGCTTGGAGGACGATGGCGCGCATTGGGGCTCCTATCCGCCGATGCGCTCTATCCGCACCTCGAGGACCGCCCGGTCGCTGGCTTCGGTGACGACCAGGCGGAAGAGACCCTCACGCACCTGCGCTCCCTTCACCGGCACCCGGCCCAGCCTTCGCAGCACGAAGCCCGCCAGGGTCTCGTAGTCGCCCTCTGGGATCTCGAAGCCGGTGGCCTCCTCGAGGGCGTCCGCCTCGATGCGCGCGCTCGCGAGCCAGACGCGGTCCTGTAGCTGCACGACGAGGGCCTCGTCGTCGTCGTGCTCGTCCGCGATGTCCCCCACGATCTCTTCGAGGATGTCCTCGACCGTGATCAGCCCGACCGCTCCGCCGTACTCGTCGACCGGGACCGCGATGCCTATGCGGTCCCTCTGGAACTCGTGGAAGAGGCTCTCGATGCGCTTGCTCTCTGGCACGAAGACCGGCGCGCTGGCGATCTCGGCCACGGGGATGTCGAGGTTCTCCAGGTAGAGCAGGTCGTGGTGGTGGACGATGCCGATGACGTTGTCGACCCGCTCGGCGTAGACCGGCATGCGGGAGTGTCCGCTCTCCACCATCATCGCGATCGCCTCCCGCGCCGTGAGCTCGTCGCTGACGGACTGGACCTCGATCAGCGGCACCATGACCTCTTCCACGCGGGCCTCACCGAACTCGAAGACACGCTGGATGAGCTCACGATCCTCCTCGTCGATCGCCACCTGGTCGCTCGCTTCGAGGAGCAGGATGATGTCCTCGCGGCTGGCGGTGCGGTGGATGTCGCCCTCGCCGCCGGTGAGTTGGAACAAGAGCCGCGTGGCTCGCTCGATCAGGAACAGGGCCGGCGAGAACAGGATCGAGAACAAGCGAAGGGGCGGTCCGATCAGCGGCGCGAGGCGGTCCGCGTAGTGCTGGAACAGCGACTTGGGGATGAGCTCGCCGAAGAGCAGGATGAGCGGGAACAACAGCGCGACTGCCGCGACCTGGCCGGCGTCTGGCCATACGGTGACCAGCGCGGCGGCGGCGGCGGTAGAGGCCGTGACGGTGGAGAGGTTGGTGCCCATCAGGCAGGTCCCGAGGAGGAACTCGGGGCGCTCCAGGAGGGCCAGCACGGTCCGGGCGCCCCGGGAGCCCTCCTCGGTCTTGGCTTTCAGCTTGAGTCGATCCGCGCTGACCACCGCGATCTCCGAGCCGGAGAAGAAGCCCTCCGACACCAGGCAGCAGAGGACGATGCCGATGGCGAGGCCGATGCTCACTTGCCCGCCGCCTGCTCTTGTCCCTGGGTGCCGAGACGCCAGAGCTCGACCTCGGCGATGCGGCGGCCGTCCATCTGCTTCACCACGATGCGGATGCCCTCCAGCGCGAGCTCCTGGCCTTCGCGGGGGACCTCGCCCAGCTCGGCCATGACGAAACCTCCGACGGTGTGGACCTCCTCACGCTGCAGGGAGACCCCGGTGAGCTCGGCGAGATCCTCGAGGTCCATGCCCCCGGCGACGGTCCACTGACCTGGCTGGACGACGCTGATCTCCGGATCGTCGTGGACGTCGAGGTTGGGGCCGACGAGCTCGTCGAGGAGGTCGTCGAGGGTGATGAGCCCGTCGATGCCACCGTGCTCGTCCACGACCAGCGCGAGGTGCTCGCGGCGCCCCTGGAACTCGCGGAGCATGTCGTCGGCCGGCTTGCTCGAGGGCACGAACCAGGCGCCCTTGAGGTGCTTCCGGAGCTCGCTGGGCGACGGCGGCGTCTTGCCCTTGTAGGCCAGCAGGTCCTTCACCAGCAGGATGCCGACCACGTTGTCGGGGGTGCCCTCGTACATCGGGATGCGGCTGAACCGGCGCTTCGCGAGCTGCTCGACCAGGCGCGAGAACGAGGTGTGGACCGAGAAGCGCACCATGTCCGGAGCGGGGGTCATGAGGCGCCCGACGGACATGTCTCCGAAGTCGAACACGGACTGCAGGAGCTCGTGCTCGTGAGCGTTGATCTGCCCGGCCTGGTGGGCTTCTTCGATGAGGCGCTGGACCTCCTCCTCCTCGATCCGGTCCTCTGACCTGGCCTGGCTCCCGCCGAGCACCCGGATCGCCAGGTTGGCCAGGGACTGGAGCAGCCAGCGCAGCGGCGTGATGAGCTGCGCCCACAACGCCAGGGGTCGGGCGATGGACATCGCGAAGCGCCGGTTGTTTCGCAGCGCGAGGGTCTTGGGCGTGACCTCGCCGAAGATGATGAGCAACGGGGTCGCGACCAGCAGGTTCAGGTAAGGCCGCTCCGGGAAGACCGACATGACCAGTCCGGCGCAGACGATGGACAGGCTGATGTTGACCAGCTCGTTGCCCATGAGGACCGAGGCGAGGGTCCTGCGAGGGTGCTCCAGCAGTCGGAGCACCGTCAGCGCCGCTCCGCCTTCCTCCTTCAGGCGCTCCCTGTCGATGGCTTGGAGGCTGAAGAGCGCGGTCTCGCTTCCGGAGAAGAAACCGGACAGCAGGATGAGGATCACCAGCAGAACCAGGGAGAGCGTCATCGCGCCGCTCCGGCTTGGTCGAAGTGCGTCCACGCCGGCTTCGGCCAGTCCGCGCCGTCCATGCGGATGCCGGGCTCCGCCACGATCTCCCCGATGCACCTCATCTCGTCCGAGAGGTCGAGCTCGCTCGTGGCGAGCAGCTGGTAGTCGTCGCCGAAGCCGAGGGCGAGCTCCAGGGGCACCTCTGTCCGGCGAGGAATGGCCGCGGCGTCGAGGTGGGCTCCCACATCGCTGGCCGTGCAGAGGCGGCCAAGGTCCTCTACGAGGCCGTCGCTGATGTCCATGGCGCAGCGGACGCCGCGCCGGGCCAGCGCCGGGCCCAGGTGGAGGGGAGGGGAGGGGCGCAGAAGCGCGGCCTTGTCCGTGAGGTCGTGAAAGCCCCCTGCGGCATCACCCAGGCGCCCGCTGACCCAGATGCGGTCGCCGGGGCGGGCGGCGCTGCGCAGCAGGGGCTTCCCGACGAGGCGGCCGCCCATGGACAACGAGACGGTGGGGGTCGCGCCTCGAGTCGTGTCCCCGCCGAGCAGGGGGACTCCGAGCACCTCCAGGGCAGCGTGCAGGCCGTCCCCGAAGCCCTCGACCCAGGCCCTCTCGACCCGAGGCAGGCTGATCGCGAGCAGGGCCCAGGTCGGAGTCGCCCCCATCGCAGCGACATCGGAGGCGTTCACCATCACGAGCCGCCAGCCAACGTCGGAGGCCGAGAAGCGCTCGTCCCAGTGGACCCCCTCGACCATGGCGTCGACGCAGAGCACCGTCCCATCCTGCAGGACGGCGGCGTCGTCGCCGGGACCCACGGCGACCACTTCGTGTTGGTCGGTCGCCCGCGTCAGCGCGCGGATGACGGCGGTCTCTGGACTCAAGGCTGAGGATTCGCCTACTTCGTCGGGCATTTGCAGGGCCATTCTACCGGGAATCAACCTGGGGGAGTGACCTCCTCCTCGATCGGGTGCACCAGGCGGATGCCCGCGTCCCGCTTGATCGTCAGCACGTAGAGGTCACGCACGATCTCCCGGTTGGCGTCGAAGCGGCCCCCGGCGGATACCGGCGCTGACAGCGCGGCGCCCGAGAGCGTGTTGCGGAAGGCCTCGCGACTGTCGGGCTGGCTTCGAGACGCCACGCTCACGAGCCGGCCGGTGTCGTAGGCGATGGCGTCGAGCACGTTGGGTGAGCGACCCGTGTCCGCTCGGAACTCGAGGTGGAAACCCTGGAGCGCCGGATCCCGCAGGGTGTAGGCGTCGACGAAGACCGAGCTCTGCACGTAGAGGCCGCCGCGGGTGAAGAGCTCATCGTTGTGCCAGCCGGACAGGCCCAACAGCGGGATGTTCTCCATGCCGCGTCTGGGCTGGAAGTTCCCGACCGGGAACTCCTCGTAGGCCAGCGCAGAGGCCACCAGCGCCACCCGTCCGTAGCTGTCGGGGACGAAGATGGCGTCGTAGTCCATCTTCGGTGGCAGCACGACCTTGGAAGGATCCTCGCCTCGCTCCTCGGCCTGTCGCCGCAGGCGGTAGAGCTCACCCTTCCGGGCCTCGTAGTCCTTCGCTCCGAGCGCCGAGGCGTCCTTGCGGAAGTCCGTCGCGGCGGGGTCGTAGAGCTGGACGACGTGGACGGTCCCGCCTCGCTCCATCGCCTGCTTCAAGAACTCGTCCCGCGCCAGCCGCCCGTAGTCGCTGTCGGGGGCGAGGATGGCGAAGCTGGTCATGCCCTGCTCGCTCATGACCTCGTCGAGCAGGGAGTCGACCTGTTGCTCGATCGTGACCATGCCGCGGTAGATCCAGGTGCCGGTCTCCGTGACCCCGGGGGACTGGGTCATCGTGATCAGCGGAACCCCCGCGGCCTGCGCTTCGATGGCGACAGGGAAGCTGGTGTCGGCCAGCAGTGGGCCGATGACCGCCGCGCAGCCCTCCCGTAGGACCAGGTCCTCGAAGCCCTCGACCGCCTTTTCGGCGTCGCCCTCCGTGTCGCGGAAGATGAGGACGACGCCTCCTCCGCCACGGCCCACGCTGAGCTCGAGCGACTGCTTGACCTGCTTTCCTGGGGGGGCGTAGGTCCCGGTCAAGGGCAACAGGACGCCGATCTTCAGCGGCTGGTAGGGGTCGCGCGCTCGCGCTCGCTTCTCTATCCACTCCGCGTCCTTCACGAACTCGCTGTCTGGGAAGGTCGCGAGCACGGCCTCCGCTGTCTCGATGGCCAGGTCGTAGTCATCTGCGTCGAGCGCCGCCCGGGCTCGGTCCAGCGCGGCGACATCGGCAGCATCGTCTGCGCCCTCGATCTGCGGTGTGTCCTCCGGCAGCAGGTGAGCCAGCGTCCGGTTCACCCGCCCCAGCACCGCCTTGTCGTCTCGGGCATACTCGACCGCCCTGAACACCATGTCCTCGACGAGGGCGGGGTCGGCGCCTTCGCTCGATGCAGCGAGCGCGCGCAGCCGGTAGCGGTCCGCGTTCATCGTGGCCGGGGCTGCGCTGTCTGCGGTCAGCTCCAGCGTCGCCGCGCTGTTTCCGCTGGCCTTGCCGGTCTCGTAGGCCAACAGGGCGAGCCCGAGCCTGGCGCCTTCGTGGGAGGGCGTGTTGGGCCAGGTGCGACCGATGCGCTCGAAGTGTTCGCGCGCGGCGTTGGGATCCCCGGCGAGGCGACGCTGCTCGCCAGCTTCCAGTGCCACGTTGGGCAGGATGGCCGGGTCGGCTCCCTGGGCCAGGTAGTCCTCCAGGATGGCGATGGCCTCGACCCTGTCGTCCTGGGCCAGGGTGCGCGCCTGGAGCACGATGGCCGGGTCCGGCGGGGGCGCGTCGCGGCCCTTCAAGAGGCCTGCGTGGGCGGACAACAACACCAGCAATAGCAGCGTCATGATGGGGACCTAACCCCTCGAGTCGACGGCTCGGTCGAAGTCTGCGCGGCGAGGGTGGGCCTCTGCGCCGGTCAGCTCGGCGAAGCGCTCCAGAGCGGCCTTCTGCTCCGGCGACAAGGCGGCGGGGATCTCCACGACGACCTGCAGATGCAGGTCCCCGCGCCCCTCCTTCTTCTTCGGCAGCGGGAGTCCCTGGCCCGACAGGCGCAGGATCTTCCCGCTGGAGGTCCCCGGCGGGATGCGGATGGTCGTGGTGCCCTCGATCGTGGGCACCCTGACCTCGGCGCCGAGGGCAGCCTCGTTGAAGGTGATCGGGAGCTCGCACGTGAGATCGGGACCGCGGCGACCGAAGAGGGGATGATCGGCCACGTTCACGATCACGTAGAGGTCCCCCGGAGCGCCGTCCCCGAGGCCATCGTTGCCCTTCGCGCGCACCTTCAGCTTCTGGCCGGTCGCGACTCCCCTTGGCACCTTCACCTTGAGGCGCTCCTCGCTGCCGGCGCGGCAGGTCCCGGCACAGGCCGTGCACTTCTTCACGATCACCCAGCCACGTCCATCGCAGCGGGCGCAGCTCTGGCGGAACAGCCGGCGTCCGGTGGCCTTTCCCGTGCCCTCGCAGGGCTCGCAGTCCCGACGCCCGCCGTCCGGGTCGGCTCCAACTCCGCCGCAGCGGGTGCAGGTGGCCTGGCGGGGGACGTTGATCTCTTTCTCGACGCCGGTGAGCACCTCTTCGAGCTCTACGACGAGCGTGAAGCGAAGGTCGTCGCCAGGCTGGTTGTTCTTGCTTCGGCCGAAGATCCCGCCGATGGCGTCGGAGAGGTACTCGCCCAGCTCGTCGGGTGTCGGGGGCTGGCCGTTGGGTTTGTAGAACGGCCCCAAGCGGTCGTACTGGGCCCGCTTCTGGGGATCGCCGAGCACCTCCCAGGCTTCCGAGATCTGGTGGAAGCGCCGCTCCGCCTCGACGTCGTCGGGGTTGCGGTCCGGGTGGTATTTCATCGCGAGCGCGCGGTACGCCCGCTTCAGCTCGTCCTGGTCGGCGGTCTTCCGGACGCCGAGGACGTTGTAGTAGTCGGATCTGGCCATGTCCTGGAGCTAATACCCCTGAGCACGGCCGACCATTTCGGGACTACAGGCCGAGGTCCTCGTCGAACAGATCGTCCTCGTCCTCGTCCCAGGATTCGTCGAAGGATTCGCTGAGCTCCTCGTCGAGGCCCTCGTGGGCAGCCTCGTAGATGGACTCCGCGAGGCGCTGGGCCGCGAGAGCCAGGCGGTCATGGGCGTCCTGCACGACCTCGATGTCGCTCGCGTCTATGCACTGCTCGGCGTATGCGATGGTCTCCTTGATGTGGTCCCGGTCCTCGACAGAGAGGCCGCCACCGTACTCGTCGAGGGATCTGCGGGTCGTGTAGATGAGCCCGTCGAGGGTGTTCTTCGCTTCCGCGATGTCGCGCCGCTCGGCGTCTTGCTCCCTGTAGGTGTCCGCCTCCGAGAGCGTCTTCTGGATCTCGGTGTCGGACAGCCCCGAGGAGCTGACGATGCGCATCGACTGGGCTTGTCCCGTGCCGAGGTCCTTGGCGCGCACACTCATGATGCCGTTGGCGTCGATCTCGAAGCTGACCTCGATCTCGGGGAGCCCGCGGGGCGAAGGCGGGATGCCGAACATCTCCATCCGACCGAGGGAGCGGTTGTCCTCCGCCATGTCGCGCTCGCCCTGGGTGACGTGGACACGCACGAGGTCCTGGTTGTCCATGGCGGTCGTGAAGATCTTCGACTTGCGGCATGGGATCGTCGTGTTCCGCTCGATGATCGGCTCGACCAGGCCGCCGGCGACTTCGATGCCCAGCGTGAGCGGGGTGACGTCGAGGAGCAGGATGTCCTTGACCTCGCCCGTGAGCACGGAGGCCTGGATGGCCGCTCCGACGGCGACGACTTCGTCCGCGTTGACACCCTCTTCTGGGGGCCTGCCGAGGAGCTCCTCGACCTTGCTGCGGACCCGAGGCATCCGCGTCATACCGCCGACGAGCACGACGGCGTCGAGGTCGGTGGTGTCGAAGTTGGCGTCCTGCATCGCCATCTTGACCGGAGCGTCGAGGCGCTCGACGAGCTGCTCGCAGATCTCCTCCAGCTTCCCTCTCGTGAGGTTGTACATGAGGTGGACCGGGCCGTTGGGGCCGGTCGCGATGAAGGGGAGGTTGACGTCTGTGTCCTCTGACGAGGACAGCTCGCACTTGGCCTTCTCCGCTGCCTCCTTGAGGCGCTGCATGGCGACGACGTCCTCTGACAGGTCGATGCCGTTGCGCTCTTCGAAAGCCTCCAGCAGGGCCTCGACGATGTTGTTGTCCCAGTCCTCGCCGCCGAGGAAGGTGTCGCCGTTGGTCGCCTTGACCTCGAAGACGCCTCCTTCGATCTGCAGGATCGAGATATCGAATGTGCCCCCGCCGAGGTCGAAGACGGCGATGGTCAGGTCCTGGTCCTTGTCCAGTCCGTAGGCCAGCGCTGCGGCTGTGGGCTCGTTGATGATCCGCTCGACCTCCAGGCCGGCGATTCGCCCGGCGTCTTTGGTGGCCTGTCGCTGGGAGTCGTTGAAGTAGGCGGGGACGGTGATGATGGCGCGCTCGACGCGCTCTCCGAGGTAGGCCTCCGCTGTCGCCTTCATCTTCTCCAGCACGATCGCGGAGATCTGGGGAGGGGAGAGGCTCTGGTCACCCGTCGACACCCAGGCGTCGCCGTTTTCGGCCTCGACGATGGTGTAGGGGACCAGGCCGGATGAGTGGGCGATGCTGTCGTCGTCGAAGCGTCGTCCGATGAGGCGCTTCGCCGCGAAGAAGGTGCGCTCCGGGTTGGTCACCGCCTGGCGACGGGCCACCTGGCCCACGAGCCGCTCACCGTCGCGGGTGAACGCCACCACCGATGGAGTGGTCCGGGAACCCTCCTCGTTCGGGATGACGAGCGGCTCGCCGTCCTCCATGATGGCGACGCAGGAGTTGGTGGTACCGAGATCGATCCCGATGACCTTGGACATGTTCTCCCCGATGTGAAACGCCCCGGAGACTACCAGATCGCCCGGCCCTACTCCTCGTTCGCGTGGGCTTCGACATCCGTGTCTGAGACCTCGCTCTGAAGTACGACCGGCTCTTCATCCAGACCGGTTCCGCTGGACACACTGACCCTGGCTGCGCGGATGAGTCGGTCCCGCAGGAGGAACCCGGTCTGGAGGGCCTCGACGACCGCTCCAGCCTCGAGATCCTCGCACACCAGGTGCGTCATCGCTTCGTGCACCTTCGGATCGAAGGGGTCGCCGCGCTTCGGATCGACCTTCTGGAGGCCCATTCGGTGCAGCATGCCCTTCAGTTGGGCGTAGATCATGTTCACGCCCTCGACCATCTTCTGAGGAGGCGTGTCGTCGGCATGGGCCAGCGCGAGGTCCATGTGATCGAGCACGGGCAGGAGCTCGCGGAAGAAGCCCTCGTTTCCGAAGATCTTCGTCTCCTCGATCTCGCGCTGATGCCTGAGGCGCGTTCGATGCTGCTCGTCCTCCTGGGCGCGAATGGTCCCGCGGGCGGCTCCCAGCAGCTCCTCCCACTTTCGGACCGTCGCCAGGGCGTCCTCGTGGCGTATCCGTTGGCGCTCGTAGCCCTCCTTCATCCGCTTCCTGCGGACGCTCATCTTGAGGTTGAGCTCCTTGACGCGGCCGATCTCGGCCTGCAGCTTCTCGGCGACGCTGCGGAGGTGCTCGACCTCCTTTTCCTTGTGCTCGAGGGCGGCGACGGCGCTGTCCCTTCCGGCCTCGAGGCTCTCCAGCTGTGCGAGCATCTGGAGCCGCTCTGCGTCGACGAGGTGCTCGGAGTCCTCGTCCTCGACGTCCTCGACGTCCTCGTCCTCTTCTTCCTCGAAGGTCTCTGCGCTCGTGGCTGCCGCGCTCACGGCGGCCTCCAGATCCAGGGAGTCCTCCGCGTCGATGTCGATGTCGATGTCGACTTCGTCATCGCCCTCGCTCTCGGTGAGTTCGACGTCGAGGGTCTCCCCGTCTTCGTCGTCGCCTTCCTTGCCCATTCGTTTCTCGACGGCTTCCACAGCTGCTGCGAGCAGGTTCTCGCTGAGGTTCAGCGAGAAGTCCTCCGCCTTTTCTTGCTTGTCGTCGCCGGACACGGCTCGTCGAACTCTCCGCGAAGACCGAATGATTGCGGGCAGGCACGATCAGGTCAAGACGGCTCCACTATTGCGGACGCCAATCGCCTCGTCACGGCGTCCGCGAGAGCCCAGCCGGGGCCGACCAGCCGGACGTGGGAGTCCACAGCCACCAGTCCAGCCGCCGCGAGCTCGGCGAGGACCGCCTCGTCGAAGTTTGCGCTCGAGGTGCCTTCCCTGAGGCGAATGCAGGACAGCAGCTGATCGACGGCGACCTGGTCCGGTGTGGGCGTCTCGACGAGCATGTCCAACGGGTCCGCGATGAAGGCCCGTGGGTCCGCCGTGCCCACCGTGCGCCTGCCGTCTGGGAGGAGACCGTGGGCTCCAGCCCCCAGCCCCGCGTAGGGCCTCATCGTCCAGTAGTGGAGGTTGTGCGCGGAGCGGTGGCCCACCCGAGCGAAGTTGGAGACCTCGTACCGAGCGAGCCCCGCGTCCTCGAGGCGCTCTGCGGCTCGCTCATAGAGGTCGACGTAGCGATCGTCTCCGGCCGGCTGGAGCTGGCCCCGGGCGACGGCGGCGGAGAACGCGGTCCCGGGGTGCACCGTCAGGCCGTAGAGGCTCGCGTGCGGTGGATCGTGCGCCAGCAACCTGTCGAGCTCCACGTCGAGATCGCCGAGTTCCTGGTCGGGGAGCCCGAAGATGAGGTCCACCGACCAGGTCGGGAAGCGCTTGACCGCCTCCAGCGCCCGCTGTGCATGTTCGGGGCGGTGGCGGTTCAGGAAGCGCACCTGCCGCGGGTCGAAGGTCTGCACCCCCAGCGAGACCCGCGTGATCCCGAGCGCCAGCCACGCATCGGTGTTCATCGACTCGGGGTTGGCCTCCAGGCTGATCTCGCCGGCAGGTGCGATGGCGTCCACCAGCCGCCCGAGGAGCCGCGGCGGATGGAGGCTCGGGGTTCCCCCACCGAAGGCGAGGGTCTCGGGGGGCCCGGAGAAGTGCTCACGGAGCGTCTCCCACTGCCTCAGGACCGCCTCGGTGTAGGCCTCCTCGTCCCTACTGGGGTCGACGTGGACGTTGAAGCTGCAGTAGTGGCAGCGCCGAGCGCACCAGGGGAGGTGGACGTAGACGCCGTATCGGCTCATCCGCTTGGTTATAGCGGCGGGCTGTGCTCGAGACCCCCTCCGGCTTGCGCGTCCTCGTCGAGACCGTCCCGTCGCCGGTCGCGGCGATCTACTTGTGGATCGACGCGGGCAGTGCGGACGAGCGCGACAACGAGCGTGGCGCTGCGCACTTCGTCGAGCACATGCTCTTCAAGGGGACCGCGCGTCGTTCCGTCGGCGAGGTCGCGCTGGAGATCGAGGGCCACGGGGGGCATGTCAACGCCTACACCGGGCACGATCACACGGTGGTCCACGCGACGGTGCCTGCGAGCGCCTGGGCCGAGACCATCGATGTGCTCGCCGACATGGCCGTCGAGCCGCTCTTCGACGACGACGAGTTCGAGCTGGAGCGGGAGGTGATCCTCGACGAGATCCGCGGCGGCGACGACGACGCCGCCCGGGCGCTGGCCGATGGGGTCAGCGCTGCGTTGTTCAGGGTCCATCCATACGGGCGACCGGTCATCGGCAAGGTGGCAGAGCTCAGGCGCCTGCGCTCTGCGGACGCCCGGGCCTTCCACGCCCGGTGGTACCGCCCCGCGAACATGCTCCTGAGCGTGGCGGGGCCTGTCTCGGAAGAGGACGTCCTGGAGACCGCCGGGCGCCTGTTCCCTGGGGCCGTGTCCGCGATCGACAAGCCCCCTCGTCCGGTCGAGCCCGAGCAGCGGCGGCGGCGCACGGTCCTGCTCTTCGGCCGCTTCGACGAGCCGATGATCGAGCTCGCCTTTCGAGGGGTCCCGCGGGATCACCCGGACGCACCGGTCCTGGACCTGCTGGTGGGCATCCTGGCCGGCTCGCCGGGGTCGCTGCTCGGCCAGCGTCTGCAGCTCGCCAGCCTGGCCACCGAGACCTGGTGCGCCAGCGAGCAGGAGCCCGACGATGGCTCCTTCCTGGTGGGCTTCTCGCCGCTCAGGGGACAGACGGAGGCCTGTCTGCGCGAGGCGGCCAGGGTCCTCGCCGAGGTCGCCGGGGGTCGACACCTGGGCTTCGGGAACCTCCATCGTTCCCGGACCCAGCTCCTGAGCGGGCGCGTCTTCGTGCAGGAGACCGTCGATGGCCGCGCCCACTCACGGGCCTGGCACACGATGCGGAGCGGAGATCCGGAAGGCCACACCCGGGCACAAGCGAAGCTCGAGGCCGTCACCACCCGGGACCTGCGGCGCGTCGCCGCGGAGCGAATCCGGCCTGGCTCGATGGTCGCTGGGGGCCTGGTGCCATCGGGGGAGCTGGACGCAGCCAGCTTCCGGCAGGCGCTCGCCTTCCCCCGCATTGCGCCACCCAAGCGCCCTCCGAGCATTCTCCGCGAGACCCTGGACTGCGGGGCCACCGTGCTCATCGAGCCGCTGGAGCACTCCGGGGTCGTGGCGCTCAGGGTCTGCGGGCTCGGAGGTCTGCTGGCCGAGGGCCCCACGACTTGCGGGCTCACCTCGCTCTGGGCCCGCAGCGTCGGCCTGGAGGACCTCGACGTGGCGGAGCTGGCGGCGTTCCTCGATGCTCGGGGCGGTGCGCTCGGTGGAGTCGCCGGCATGAACAGCTTCGGACTCCGCACCGAGTTCCCCGCCGAGCGCTTCGATGACGCCGCGCGGGTGTGCTGTGGGCTGCTCCGGGCTCCGACGTTTCCCCGGGACGAGGTCGTTCGGGCTCGGGCGGAGCTGCGCGAGGCCGCCGCGCTGGTCGTCGACGAGCCGGGCACCCTGGCCTGGCACGCTGCGTGCCGACTTCTCTTCGGCGGCCACCCCTACGCCCTGCCAGAAGGGGGCTCGCTCGAGGGGCTCGCCCGCCTCGGCGTCGCGAGCGTCCGGCGCATGCATCGCGAGCTCGTCTCGGGGGAGAACCTCGTCTTCGCGGTGGTCGGCACGGTAGAGCCGGCCGAGGTGATGCGGCTGCTGAACAAGGGGTTGCGGGGGCTGGCGAGTGGACCTGCCGCGCTGCCGGATCGCTGTGCTCCGGTGTGGCCGAGCGCGGACGAGGCAGAAGACATCGAGTCGGACCGGGAGCAGGCCGCGATCGTGCTCGCCTGGCGCGGCGCGTGCTTCGGCACCCCCGATGCGGCGGCGCTGAACCTGGCGGCGTCGATCCTCGCGGGTCAGGGGGGACGGCTCTTCCTGGAGCTCCGCGATCGGCGCGGGCTCGCCTATGGGGTCCACGCCGACTCGGTCGACGGCATCGACACCGGGCTGTTCTGTGCCGGGATGGGACTGGACCCGCGGCGTGTCGACGAGGGCGTGAGCGGCTTGCGCCAGGTCATCGGCGAGCTCAGCGAGGTCGGGCCGACGGCCGAGGAGCTCGCGCGGAGCAAGAGGGTGGTCCTCGGCGGCATGGACATGTACCGCCAGCGCTCGGAGAGCAGGGCCATGGAGCTGGCGTACTGGGAGCGCTACGGCCTCGACGCGGTGGCCGCGCGCGAACAGGTCGCCGCCGAGATTCGGGCCCTCAGCGCAGAGGACGTGCGACGAGCGTTGTCGGAGCGCCTGCATGCGGGCGTCGAGGTCGTGGTCGCCTGATGCGCTGGCTTGCTCTCCTCCTGGGCGCCAGCGCCTCCGCCGAGCCGACGTCGACCGAGCGCGCGGCCCTGGAGCGGGGCGAGGTCGTCCTTCGCCAGGAGAGCGCTCGCGGCGCCTCGGAGGGCACGAGCATGATCCTGGTGGAGGCTTCGTCCGCGGAGGTCTGGGCCGTCATCGAGGGCTTCGGGGCCTACGTGGAGTTCCTGCCCTACGTCACGGCCTCCTACGTGCTCGCGAGTCCCGACGAGCTCGGCGAGGGCACGTGGCGCTGGGGCATGGAGCTCACGGCGAAGGGGGTCGTCACGCGGTACGTCACGGACGCTCGGCGCGACGGCGACGTGATGACCTGGGAGATGCAACCCGAGGGCTCATCGCCGATGCGGCGGTCGGCGGGCAGCTGGGAGGTGAGGGCCTGGGACGCGGACCGTGTTCTGTTGATCTACCGCGCCCAGGCGGACACGGCGTGGTGGATCCCGGTCTTCGTCCATCGCAAGGCCGCTGATGCCGGGCTCCCCGCAATGGTTCGGCTGGTGGCGGCTCGCGCGGTAGATTCCCCTGGTGGCTGAAGACGACAAAGCCAAGGACGTCCTCGCAACGCTCACCCCCCGCAAGCTGCTCGGCGAGCGCCTGCTGGAGCGAGTAGGTGCGCGCCGCGACGATGCTCCCGGAGCTGCCAGGAGGCGCAGGCTCTTCGCTCGACTCGGGCTGCCGGATCCCTACGAACCAAAGGCAAGCTCGGACCCGGGTCCCGGTCTCGGGCCGGTCTCCCTGAAGCTCTCCGAGCGACGGCGTCCGGCGCCGCACTCGCGGGTGCGTGACCCCAATCGCAAGCGAGAGGGGGCAGGCAGCTTCAAACCGAGCGGCGTGCCAAAGGCGCCGCCCAAGCCGCCTCCTAAGCCAGCGGCCGCAGCGAAACCTGCTCCGAGCGAGCCCGCGCCGGCCATCGACCCGGCCATCCAGCATCGGCTGGAAGCCCAGAAGAAGGCGCAAGAGGCGGTCGAAGAGCGTGGTCGGGTGGAAGCCGAAGAGCGGAAGAGCACCGGCACCCGGGGCCAGGGCGGTCGCTTTCGCATGCGTCGGACCAGCGCGACGGGTCCCAAGAGCCGGCCGGTGGAGACCCCCCCGGAGGAGACACCGGAGGCGGCGCCCGAGGCCCCGCCGAAGCCGCCCATCCGCAGGACGCCGCCGGGCCCTGCAGCTGGGCCCGACGACCTCTTCGGCTTCGCGGACGAGGGGCGCATTCGCATCCCTCGGAAGAAGAAAGACGAGCCGTAGGGGTTCAGGGGCGGGCGGCCAGGGTGTCGATCAGCAGATCAGAGAGGCGCATGGCCTCCTCGTCGAAGCCCTCGAAGTGCTCGCCGATCTCGGAGAAGCGCGCTCGGAAGGCCTCGCGGTCGCCGCGGGCCAGGATCTCCATCAGCTCGGCTGCGGCCTCCCGGAATCCGGCGCGGACCTCGTCGCCGTGGGGGTTCGACATCTCGATCTCGGCGTAGAGGTCCGGGTTCTGGGCGAAGAGCCGCCCGACGAAGGCGAGCTCGAGCCTGTAGATCGGCGATGTGAAGGCCAGGGAGCGCCGCACAGAGACCCCCGTGCGCCGCAGCGCATCGCCCATCACGATCGTCGAGAAGTGAGTCAGCACCTGCACGTTCGCCATCATTCGGTCGTGCTCGGTGGGCTCCGCTTCGATGCGCTCCATGCCGAGGCGGCCGAGCTCTGCGATCAGCCAGCGGGCCCGAGGGCCGGTGCGGACCCGACACACGACCACCTTCTGGCGGCGGAAGGTGTGGACCGAGGGGCCGAACATCGGGTGGAGCCCGAGCACCTCGCCGGCGAAGGACTCGGACATCGCCGCGCAGACCTCGGACTTCAGCGAGTTGATGTCGCAGAGCAGGGCGTCCGGGCGCATGAAGGTGCCGACCTCGCGAGCCACCACCGCGGCGGCGGACATGGGCACGGCGAGCATCACGATGTCCGCCTCGCCGAGGTCGGACAGGGGGTCGCCGCGCTCGACGGAGTCCACCCGGTGGCCACGTCCCTCCAGCTCTCGGCGGATGCGCGAGCCCATGCGGCCGCCCCCGCCGACGATGCAGAAGTGCTGGCTGTCGCTCTCTGGTTGGAGCTCCTCCTGCAGGCCATGGCCGGCGTCGACGAGGGTCTGGAGCAGCGCCTCGCCGACCTTGGGGTCGAGCCCGACAGTCTCGGCGGTGGCTCGAGCCCGCAGGTAGACGTCTTGTTCGCGGCCGCGGTCGAAGACGGGCCGGTCCTCGCCCGCCTTCAGGGCGCCGATCCGCCGCACGACGGCGATGCGTCGGGCGGCGGTTGCCATCAGCCGGGCGTCGAGGTCGTCGAGCTCCTCGCGCAGGGAGTGGAGGTCCATCGACCCCGGGTAACCGAGCGCCTCAGAAGGTCATGCCGAAGTTGGCGCTCACCGCCGCGGCCGCGGCGAGCGGGACGATGTCGAACTCGGGGGCGAACCACACGGAGCCTTGCTCGCCAGTCAGCTTGAAGCGGGTGCCGAAGCCACCCTCCGCCACCGGCAGAAGGAGGTTGCGGTTCGTGCCCCGCTCGGGTGCATAGAGCACTCCGAAGGACGCAGCCGGGTACATGTCGAAGTGGTCGGTGACCGGGATGTACCAGCGCCAGTCGATGGCGGGCCCGGCGGCATAGGGGCCAGGCTTCAGCCAGAGGGTGTCAGGGGGATTCGGCACGCCGATGAAGCGCATGCCCAGGCTCTGGCCGTTGTCCCACTCGGCGCCGAAGCCGACGGAGCCGAGGAAGGCCAGCCCCTCGCCACCAGCGGATGCGGCTGTGGTGGCTCGGGTCGAGACGTAGGGTGAGCTCTCTGCGGCGGAGGCGTCGTTCGCGGACAGGATTGCGATGAGAAGGGACATCTGTGGGCTCCGGGTCGTTGTTGGGCTGCCCACTGCTGTTGCACCGCCCGTGCCGACTCCGAGTGCACGGGATCTCAGGCACTTGGAGCACAAAGTGTCGCCTATCGGTGACACGCAGGTCGTCACGCGGGCGCCTTGCTTGTTTTTTTCGTGCGAGGTGGGCCGCACGGAGATAGGTTCCGTGCCCTAATTGAAAACGAATATCAATATCAAGAGAGGCAGCGATGCTCTTTGTTCTGGCGTGTGTCGGTGAGACCCCCATCGACGACTCCGCCACCCTCGACGACACGGGCATTGCCCAGGTCGAGGGCTACGGCTTCGACAACGCGAGCTACAGCGGCCAGGTCCTCCGCCAGCTGTTGATCGACGACACGAAGCTCTACCTCGACGGCCTCACCGAGCGCATCGACAACGGCGAGATCTACCCAGCCCAGGGTGACATCGAGGCAGACCTGGCCTTCTACTTCGAGTTCGACAGCAGCACCTCGGGCTCGCTCACGCACGGCCGGAGCACCGACCCGGCGACGCTGCAGACCACCTACGACGACATCTCTGGTGACAAGGATCTCGTCGGGAAGCTCGCAGGCAACGACGCCACCGGTCAGCACGAGGACTGGAGCACCGCCTTCGTCGGCTGGGACGCCGATGGCGTGACCACCCCAGAGAGCCTCGTGAGGCTCTGGTTCACCGAGATCGACGCCCTCGCTGCCGATCGGACGGCCGGTGCCATCCCCCTCGACCCGGACGGCGAGCCCATCGCCAGCGTGTTCGTGAGCCCGGAGGGGAGGGACTACCGCCAGCTCCTCGACAAGTTCCTCCGCGGCGGCATCGCCTACTCGCAGGGGACCGACGACTACCTGGACGACGACGTCGAAGGCAAGGGCCTGCTCGCGGACCACACCACCTATGAGGACGGCACTGACTACTCGGCGCTGGAGCACGGCTGGGACGAGGGCTTCGGCTACTTCGGCGCGGCCCGGACCTACGGCGACTGGAGTGACGAGGAGATCAAGTCTCCTGGCTACAAGGACGTCGACGGTGACGGCTTCATCGACCTGACCGCCGAGTACAACTGGGGCTACTCCGTCAACGCCGCCAAGCGGGACCTCGGCAGCGTCTCCGGCACGGACTACAGCGCCCAGGCCTTCGAGAGCTTCGTCGCCGGACGTGCCCTGCTGTCCGAGAGCTCCGGGCGCCAGCTGACGGCGGATGAGCTGGAGGAGCTGCGGGGCCATCGCGACGAGGCCATCGACGCCTGGGAGAGGTCGGTCTCCTCTACGGTCGTCCACTACGTCAACGAGGTGATCGTCGACACAGAGAGCATCGGCAGCGACGACTACTCCTTCGAGGACCACGCCAAGCACTGGTCGGAGATGAAGGGCTTCGCGCTCTCGCTGCAGTTCAACCCACGCTCCCAGATCACCGATCCGGACATCGCCGCCCTGCACGAGCTGGTGGGGATCGCTCCGGTGCTCTCCGACTCCCCGGTCGAGGTCCGCGAGGCCTACGTCGCGGATCTGCTGGAGGCCCGCGGGCTGATCGCCGATGCCTACGGCTTCGATCCTGCCAACCTCGGAGACGACAGTGGCCAGGGCGGCTGGTAGCTCCTGGCTGCTCCTCGGGATCCTGGGCGCCCTGGCGGTAGCCCAGGCCTGCACCAGGGGTGGGGATGACAGCGGCGCGCTTGATGTCCTTCTGGCGGAGGCGCTCGCTGCTGTGGGACCAGAGGTGGTCCGTCCTTCGCTGGCGGACTTCGACTCCTCGCTCGACGAGCTCGACTCGGCGCTGGCCTCCTGGCAGGCGGGCGGGGCTCGCGAGGACGCCCGACCCGCGTGGACCGCGGCGATGCTCGTCTGGGAGGAGCTGGAGGTCCAGCAGGTCGGACCGGCGGGGAGCTCGGTCACGGTGGTCGGGGGCGAGGATCTCCGAGACGAGATCTACTCCTGGCCGACCGTGAACGGTTGCCGGGTCGACCAGGAGACCGTCGAAGAGGAGTGGGACGCGGGGGACTTCTACGAGGCGAACCTCGTGAACAGCTACGGCATGGACGCGCTCGAGCACCTGCTCTACGCCGGTGAGGAGACGGTCTGTCCGAGCCAGGTCGGCATCGACGAGGACTGGGCTGCGCTGGGGTCCGAGGGGGTGGACGAAAACCGCGCGGCCTTCGCCGTCGCCCTCGCTGGCGGTGTTCGACAGCAGGCAGCCGCGCTCGATGGGCGCTGGGCCGCTGGCTACGAGCCAGCTGCCCTCGACGAGGTCTTCGCGGCGCTCTTCTACCTCGAGCTGGTCTCAAAGGACGAGAAGCTGGCCAAGCCACTGGGTCTCTCCGACTGCGGCGAGGCGACCTGCGCCGAGGACGTCGAGCTCCTCGCCTCGGGCATCGGCGTGGACGCCATCGAGGCCAACCTCGACGGCTTCCGCGAGCTCTTCTCGGGAGGGGAGGGCGCCGGCATGGACGACCTCCTCGCAGAGATCGGTCACGGGGACCTCTCCGACGAGGTCCTCGCCAACACCGACGCCGCCATCGCCGTCGCCGCGGGGCTCGAGGGTCCCCTCGACGAGCTCATCGAGTCCCAGCCCGAACAGGTCGAGGCGCTGCACGCGGCCTTGAAGGGCGTCACCGACATCCTGAAGGGGGACCTCGTGACCGTCCTGGTCCTGACCGTCCCCGGGGAAGCCAGCGGTGACAACGACTGAGGCCCTCTCCTCGGTAGGGACCAGCCTGCTCGTTCCGCTGACCGATCCGGCCAGCCGGATCTGGTGGCCGGCGCTCCTGGCGAGCCTGGTCGTCATCGCGGTCTTCAACCGGACGCCCTTGCTCGTTGCGCTGAAGCACCCTTCCACCCGGCTCGATGTCCAGCTCTACCTGGGTCGGCGCCTGCTGTGGACGCTGCGCGGCGCCATGGGCCTTGGCGGTGCCTGGCTGTTGGCTACCCACGCCGTGCGGGGGCTCGATGCCCGCTTCGGCGTGCTGGAGGCCCCGGACTGGCCTGCCTGGCTGGTGGTCGGGCTCTACACCGCCGTGTTGTTCGTGGGCTGGGACTTCAGCCGCTTCGTGCTGCACTACCTGGCGCATCGGGTGGGATGGATCTGGGCCTTCCACCAGGTCCATCACAGCGCGGAGGTGCTCACCCCGCTCACCTTCCACCGCAACCACCCGGTGGAGTCCGCGCTCTACGAGCTCCGCGGCGTTCTGGCCACGGGCAGCATCACGGCGGTCTTCTTCTACGTCTTCCGCGAGCGCGCCGAGCCCTGGCAGCTCCTGGGTATTCCGGCCATCGGGCTCTTCCTCAACATCATCCTCGGCAACCTGCGCCACAGCCACGTCTGGCTGCGCTTTCCGCCCGCGGTGGAGCGGTGGTTCCTCAGCCCGGCCCAGCACCAGATCCACCACACGCCAGAGGACGCCCACAAGAACATGGGGACCTGGCTGGCGATCTGGGATCGTCTCGCCGGCACCCTGGTGCTGAGCGGTGAGCCGCGTGAGCGCTTCGGCCTGCCAGAGGGTGAGCGCAACCACGGCGACAACCTCATCTCGGCCTGGCTCGGCCCCTTCCGAGCGCTGTTGCCCCTGTTGCTCCTGGCGATGCTGGTCCCGGGCCTCGCTCGAGCTGACGAGGACCACGACGAGGAGTTCGGCCTGACGATCATCGTCGAGGGCGAGCGCGGCACGCCCCGGGTCGCTGGCAGCGCCCACGTCGTCGGAGAAGAGGACCTCGAGGCCCTCGAGCAGGACAACATCGAGCGGGTGCTCGAGGGCGTGCCCGGGGTCACCACCCGCAGCGAGGACGGCTTCGGACTCCGCCCCAACATCGGCATGCGCGGCGCGAACTCGGATCGCTCGGCGAAGGTCACGCTGATGGAGGACGGCGTGCTCTTCGCGCCAGCGCCCTACGCCGCCCCATCCGCCTACTACTTCCCGATGAGCACACGGCTGGTCGGGGTCGAGGTCTTCAAGGGTCCTGCCGCGACGCGCCACGGTCCGAACACCGTGGGTGGCGCCATCAACCTGCGCACACGAGCCGTGCCAGATGACGTCGATGCCCGGGTCGACCTTGCCGCGGGGCTCTACGGAACGACCAAGGTGCACGCCTACGGAGGCTTCTCGTCAGGGCGCGCCGGGCTGCTGGTAGAGGCCGTGAACCTGCGCAGCGAGGGCTTCAAGGAGCTCGACGGCGGCGGGCCGACCGGCTTCGACAAGAACGAGGCGATGGTCAAGGGCTTCTTCGAGCCCTCGGCGAGTCATCGCCTGGAGCTGAAGCTGGGCTACTCCGACGAGGTCTCCCACGAGACCTACCTGGGCTTGACGGCGAGCGATCTGGAGGCCTCGCCCTACCGGCGCTATGCCGCCAGCGGGGCCGGGCTCATGGACCTGTCCCGGACCCAGGTCGAGCTCGCCTGGCACGCGGAGCCCTCCTCTGCATTCGAGGTGCGCACCGTCGCCTACCACCACTACCTGACCCGGTCGTGGACGAAGCTCAACGGCTTCGAGGACGGGCCGGAGCTGCACGACCTGATCGAGGCGGACCCCACCAGCGGCCAGGCGGCGGTCTACATGGCCATCCTGCGCGGCGAGGAGGACACCAACGGCCAGGTCCTGCTCATCGGCACCAACGACCGGACCTTCCACGCCTTCGGGATCCAGAGCACCGCGGCGTGGAGCGTCCCCGGTGATCTCGTCAGCTCCCGATTGGAGCTGGGCGCCCGTCTTCACGGCGACAACGTGCGGCGCCTCCACACAGAGGTCCCTCACGGCATGGCCTCGGGCGAGCTCGTCGAGTCCGGCCTCGGCCAGGAGACGACCCTGGACTCCGTCGCCACCGCCCAGGCGCTGGCGCTGCACGCCCACGAAGACCTGCGCATCGGCGAGCTCCACCTGTTGCCCGGCGCCCGCGTCGAGGTCGTGCGCGGTGAGCGCTTGGATGTCGGCGCGGAGGCCGCCCCCGCCCTCACCCGGACCACGGTCCTGCCGGGCTTCGGGGCGCTCTATGGCGTCGGCGATCAGCTCCACGTCTTCGCTGGTGTCCACCGTGGTTTCTCTCCAGTGGCTCCCGGCCAGCCTGAGGAGGTAGAGGCAGAGACGAGCTGGAACTACGAGGCGGGTGCTCGGCTCGACGGCGCCGAGCGCGAGCTCGAAGTCGTCGGCTTCTACAACGACTACGACAACCTGACCGGCCCCTGCACGCTCTCGGGCGGCTGCAACGGCGACCAGGTCGGCCTCGAGTTCAACGGCGGCGAGGTGCGCATCTACGGCGCCGAGCTCACGGGCGGCTTCGTCATCAACCTGCCCATCGAGCTGAAGATCCCGCTCTCCGCGAGCTACGCCTGGACCCGCTCGAGCTTCATGACGGGCTTCTCCTCCGAGTTCCCCCAGTTCGGAGTCGTCGAGATCGGAGACTCCCTGCCCTACGTGCCCGAGCACTCAGGGGCTGCTCGCCTCACCCTGGATCACCCGCGCGCGGCGCTCACCCTCGGAGCCTCGGCTCGCAGCGGGATGTTGGACACGGCGGGGACCTTCCCGGTCACGGACACCGACATCCCTGCCCTGTTGCTGATCGACGCCGGTCTGCACGTGCCGCTGGGTCGCTTCACGCTCTACGCCACCGGGTCGAACCTGAGCTCCCGGACCTCTGCGAGCTCCTGGCGCCCCTACGGTGCCCGGCCGGTGGCGCCGCTGACAGTGATGTTGGGGGTGAAGGCGGGAGTTCAACCAGGATTCAACTGAGAGGTCGCGTCGTGTTCAAGGGGCCCGGCGAGGCTCGAGGCATGAAACGCCTGACGCTCCTGCTCCCCTTGTTGGTCATCCCTTCCACCGCCTTCGCCGGCTGCTCCTACCCCGGCTTCTCCGACTTCCTGGGGAACGCGGTCCTCTTCTTCGGCGTCTGCGTGCTCGTCGTGCCGTTGTTGGGCCTGGCGATGGGCTGCGCCGCCGGACGGAACCGGGGGCTCGCCGTGACCCTCTGTGTCGTCGGCGCCCCCATCCTCGCCGGCACCCTCGCGGCCATCGCGTTCCATCCGCTGCTCGGCTTGGTCGCTGCGATCCTCAGCTTGCTGCCCTGCGTCTGCGTCGGGGGCCTCGTCGACACGGTCGCCCACCACAGCAGGAGTGCTCGATGCTGACCTTGCTCAGTCCAGGTAGCCGAGCCTCCTCAGGGCCTCCTCGTTCACGTCCACCGCCGAGCCGTCCACTCCTGACCACCCGGTTGTCGTGCGGACCGAGCCCTCCACCCGGGTCTCGAGCTGTGGCCCGTAGAGGGTCCCCTGTACGACCCGCTCCGGCCGAGTTGGCGTGCCGCGCACCCAGGCGAAGATGTCGATCAGCGACGCCGTGTCAGTGCGCGCTGCGGGCTCCCAGCCCGGGGCGGACAGTCCGATGGCGATGTCCACGACCTCTGGCTGGTGGCCGTGGCCGTGCTCCCAGCCGCCGCGCTCCCAGAACTCCTCGCCGTGATCACTGGTCAGGACCAGCACGCCGCCTTCGAAGACTCCGTGGCCCTCCAGCCCCCGGACCAGGCGCAGGAGCTCCGCGTCGGCGTGCTCGACCTCCGCGTCGTAGAAGAGCCGGAAGCGCTGGCGGTCCTTTTTGGAGAGCTGGGTCTCTCCCTTCCGAACCAGGCGAGGCAGCTCCTCGGGGCCGAGGTCGAGGTAGGGCCAGTGTGGGTCCATGAGGTGGACCCACAGGAAGAAGCCGCGCTCCGGGGCGTCCGTCTCGAGCCAGGTCAGGGCGCGGTCGACCACCTGCGTCGCGTCCCGCGGGTCACCCTCGACCCCGCCGATGAGCGCGTAGCCGTGGGGGGCGTTCTCGTCGGGGTTGTCCCAGCGCGCGAACCCCCGGGCGAGGCCCAGCTGCCGTGAGGCGAAGGGGTTGGCGACGAAGGCGGCCGTCGTGTAGCCCTCGCCCTCCAGGAGCTCGGCGAGGGTGGGCACATCGGCCCGGATCGCGGTGAAGCCCGACGCTCCTCGTCCGGAACCGTGCTCGTCGGGGAGGAGGCCCGTGTGTGCCGACGCCAAGGCGGGCACGGTCCACGACGAGGTCGACAGGGCGTGGTCCCAGCGCACGGGGAAGCGCTTGTACGCCGCCATCGTCGCCTGGGAGTCCGCCCTCAGGGTGTCGACGGTGATCAGGACGATCGGCGGGGCCGAGATCGACTCCACCCTGCGATCAGGCAGCTGGTGCCACAGCTCTCCGAGAGGATCGGCCACCGGCGCAGCGGCAAGCTCGACGAGCCGCGCGGTCCCGCCGGAGACGAGCAGGAGCGGGACCAGCAGGACCGGCCAGCGACGGAGGCCGTCGTCGAGCACGCGCACCAACACGACCATCACCGGAAGCCCGATGGCCCCGGCGACCCACGACCAGCGAGCGACGAAGGCCCACACCAACAACACCGGGGCCCAGGCCAACGAGGCGGCCCAGCCTTCCTTGGCGACGCGTCGATGGAGCAGACCGAGGGCGAGCCAGCCGAGGGACTCTACGAGGAAGGCGTGCGTGTCGGGGCGGGACCAGGCGCCGAGGCCAAAGAGCCACTCGACCAGCGGGACCGCGAGCCAGCTCACCATTCAGGAGAACCGTGCCTCGCCGTCCTCGAAGCGGTAGCGGACGACCTCGTAGCCGAGCTCGACCACCCTCTCGATGTCGACGTCTTCGGGTGCGACGAGCACGGCTCCTCCTGCGAGAACGAGGCGTCCGAAGGCGGCGGCGAGGTCGGTGGTCACGACCTCGAAGGCGACCCCGGGGCGGCCTCGCCGAAAGGCCTCCTCCAGCGCGGCGCGCAGCCTCGGTCGCGGGGCCTGCTCTCCGGCCTTGAATGCGGCCACCCCCTGTACGAAGCCCGCCACCTCGGCGATCGGCGAGGGGCCGTCGAGCCTGGCGACCGGGATGACCTTGCTGACCTTCTTGCCGTCGTGGACGGGGATGAGCTGGCCGCGGTGCCACTGCACCATGGCCGTCTTGCCGCGGCTCACGATGCCTCGGTGGACAAGCCACAGCTCGCCCTCCTCGCTGCGCGCGAAGGCTCCACCCATGCGGCGGTCCACGTTCGAGAAGGGCGAGTTGATCTCGACCACCTCGACGGGCTTCTTCTCGAAGGGGTAGCCCAGCCCGAAGAGGTTCAGGTAGTGGCGGGTGTCCTTGCCGAAGCCGGCCCACAGATCCCAGGCCTCGACGTAGCAGACGTCCCGTCTCGGCCCGATGCCCAGGTCCAGCTGCCTCGGCCCGTCGCTCCCTTCGCGGAACAGGGTCTCCAGGCGCTCCTGTGCTCGCGTGAGCGCCGCTTTTCTGTGGAGGACTCGGAGCATCCGCGCAGTGAATCAGTGAATCGGTGAACCAGTCAACCGGGGACTCAGTCGCTGCCGGTCATCAACCCCTCGGGGCACTCGGGGCGGGCGTTGACCTTGTAGTAGCCGACCTCGTCCACCCAGTACTCGCCTTCGTAGGGCCAGGCGACGAAGCCCCGGCGGACGCGCTCCCTGCGCATCGCGGTCCTCTCGATGTCCGCGAGCTTGCCCGTCATCGAGGCCTGCTCGTAGAGCCGCGTCTCGAGTTTCAGCATGTCGAGCTTGGCGATCTCCGTGTCGTTGAGCATGCTGGTCAGCTCGTCGACGCTCAGCTGCGCCTGGTCCTTGAGACGCTCGCCCTCGCCCAGAACGATCTCCTTTCGGCGCTCGCGCACGAGGTTGAAGGCCACCTGGGCCCAGCTCGCCCGCTCGCCTTGCAGCCGGTCGAGCTCGACCTGTGCGGCGTCGACGGCCTGGATCGCGGAGAGGAAGCGCTCGTTCTCGGGCAGATCCCGCCAGATCATCTCGGGGAGCTGGTGGTGGTCTCCCTCGACATAGGCCCGGGCGTCCTCGAAGGTGTCCTGGTTCGACATCGGTCCGAGAACGTCGTCCATCTCGTCGCGGACTGGCGTCCACTGGTCCTGGAAGGCGTCGATCTGCTTGCTCGCTTCGGGGAACTTGCAGATCAGGAAGAGCGAGTAGGTCCGCAGCAGCTGGGCTTCCGGGAAGTACCAGTCCTGGTAGTAGGGCGAGACGTGGTTGTGCAGCAGGCCGAGGGCGCCGTTGATGTCCTCGATCATGAAGTGTGCCCAGGCCCGCTCGAACTGCGCCTCTGGCCACCAGTGGGAATCGCGCCTGACCTTCGCGTAGAACTCGATGCTCTTCGCGTAGTTCCCGGCCGCGTAGTAGGTCCGCGCGAGGTTCAGGTTGACGACGTCGAGGGTCTCCGGATCCTCCTGTACGAGGGCCTGGGCAGTGAGGAAGGCAGCCATGGCCTCGTTGTACTTGCCCTGCTGGGCGAGCACGATGCCCTTCAGGGACTGGGCCCTTGCGAAGTGCGGATCGTCCTTGGCGACGAGCGTCAGGATGCCCAGCGTGGTGGCGTAGTTGCCCTGGTCGTAGCTGCCTCGCGCCGCGAGGTAGGCGAGCCGACCACGGGTCTCCTTGTCGACGTCGAGGCCGACGTTGGTGGCGAAGACCTTCTCGAGGAAGGCCGTGTCTCCTACCTTCTCCGCGACCGCCAGCGCTGGCTTGACGGAGGAGCCGTTGTTGTCCGGGTCCAGCTCGATGCCCTTCGACCAGGCGGCGAGCGCCGCATAGGGCAGCTCCTTCGACTCCAGCAGGCCGCCCATCGAGCCATAGGCGAGGCCGTGGAAGTGGACCTGCTCGTCGTCGTCGAGGATTTCCACCAGGGCGTCCAGGGCCGTGTTGGTGTCACCCTGGACGACTGCTTCCGTGAAGGGCGTGAAGGCCTCGACGCGTTCTTCTTCGGTGTAGGCCGGTTGTTCGACCGGGTCCTCCGCGAAGGCCAGGCTCAGGAGGAGGAGGAGGGTCACTTGCCCCCCGTCATCCGGCCGAAGCCAAGGTGGATGCCGATGTTCTGCTTGGGCACGACGGTGCCGGACTGCTTGCGGGACTCGACGATGAGGTCGTCCCTCAGCTCCAGCTTGATGACGCCGTTGTCACCCTGGAAGACCCGGAAGCCCACGCCGACTCCCACGCCCGGTGCGACCGTGAAGTACTCCTCGCCCCAGGCCAGGCGCTCCAGCGTCGCTCCGACCACGAAGGGGAAGTAGATGTCGAAGTGGTGGACCTTCACACCTTGCCAGTTGAGCTTGGCGTAGATGGGCGACCAGTTCGCGCCGCCGGTCAGGCTGGCGACGTAGCGGTAGGCCTCTGGGCGCACGCCGTAGGCCGTGCCGCCGAGCTCGCGGTAGGAGCGCTTGCCGAGTCCGTAGCCGGCCCCGAGCTGGGCGCCGAAGGACATCGTCTCGCTCCGGTGCCTCTCGAAGGAGAGCTGGACCTTCGGCGCGAGCATGTACGGGTCGAAGGCGATTGCGCCCAGCTGGAAGGCGATCTCGCTCTTGTCCGTCTTCGGGTACAGGAGCTTCTGGACGACGACGATCTCCTCGTTCTTGAGCGTCCCCAGGTCCAGGGTGTCCTGGGCGAGGGCGGTGGAGGAGAAGAGGAAGGTCACTCCGAACAGGAGTGCGAACGCGAGCTTCATCAGGGACCTCAGAACGGCAGCGTGCGCGGCATGCCCTCGAGGGGCTTGTAGTAGATCTCGACGGTCTGGTTGTAGTCGGGGATTGCTGCGCCGTGGAACATCACGGCGTTCTCGGCCGGGTCGTAGGTCCAGCAGTCGCAGATGACTTCGCCGTCTTCTGTGTAGTCGGCCTCGTCCGCGAGCCGGATCTCCTCGCCGTCGACGTAGACCAGCAGCGTCTCGATGTCCGGCACCGACTGGAGCGGGAATGAGACCAACAGCTGGTTCAGGAGCGCCCCGAGGTCTTCGAGGTGCTTCGCGAAGTCCGTGTTCTCGCAGTCTCCACCGGCCGCTTCCTGGGAGATGGTGTTGTAGAAACCGCCGGTCTCCTCGGCCACTTGCTGGAGACGCTCCGTGCCCCAGGTGGTCGCGCCGCCCGAGTTGCAGGTGAGCGTCCCCACCTCCTGGTCGTAGTTGGGGCCGATGACGGCGAACCGGTAGGTCTTGTCGAAGAGATCGAGGAGCTCCAGGTAGGGCGTCGCGTCGTACTCCCCCTGACCCAGGCGGCGGCTGCCGTCTCCCTCGTCGGTGACCACGACGAAGATGATCGTCGCCCCGTCCCGCAGCATGTTCGGGTTCGTCATGACGTCGCCGTTGGTGAACGGCGTGTTGTCGTAGCACTCGTCCGGGGGGTACTCGACGGAGCGGCAGAGGCTCAGGAACGCTCCCTCGAGGGGCTCCTCGTCGCCGCTCCCGCAGTTGCCCTCCCAGGCCTCCAGCCCGCAGACACAGTCGAGGTACTGGAGCGTGATCTGATCCGGCTCGTCGCCGCACTCGTAGGTCGGGTCGCTCGGCACCGTCGAGGACTGCCAGCAGGTGGCCTCGCACAACAGGTTCTTCGAGAACTCGCCCGAGATGTCCTCGAAGCTGTCGTCGACGACCTGGTTGTCACCGACGAGCTCGCCATAGAGCCCTGGAGGGTCGGTGCCCGGGTCCTCGACCGAGGTCGTCGTGATGCCCAGGTTGTAGTCCAGGAAACGGCCACGCTCGCGGGTGTAGAGGATGTAGGCGTCCACCGCGTCCGAGACGCTGCCCTCCGGCAGCTTGCCGCCCTCGGTCGAGGTCAGCAGATCGATGAAGACCGCGAAGTTCAGGGCGAGATCCTCGACCTCGTCCGTCATCGACGAAGAGTTGTCGATCACGAAGATGATGTCGGCGTCGTTGGAGAAGCTCGCCTGCTCGTAGCCGGCCAGCCGGAACATCTCGTACTGGTTGCAACCAGCCAGGGCGAGAAGTGCAAATGCACCCATGGCGTGGGCTCCTCCGAAGCAGCGGACAGCATAGGGGTGCGGCGTTGGCTGCGCAACGTACCCGGACAGCGCCTGACGCCGCCTTGACTCGGGCTTCAAGGCACCGCTCGATGTGCCGAAGGGACAGGCATCCAGGAGGTCACGATGGGTGCTGCCCTGAAGATGATGGAGCGCCGCACGCTGCGCCGTCTGCCGATACGCGTGCTCATCGAGTACGAGCTCCTCGAGGACTTCCTCCACGACTACACGGCGAACATCTCCGTCGGCGGGATGTTCATCCAGACGGACAAGCCCTTGGACATCGGCACCCGCTTCAGGCTCCGCTTCCAGGTCCCGGGCCGGAAGCGCCCGATCGAGACCTATGCCGAGGTCCGCTGGAGCATACCTTCCGAGACGGCCGGCCCGATGTCACCCGGCATGGGCGTGCAGTTCGATGCCCTGTCTCCGGGAGACGCCCGCTGCGTGAGAGAGATGATCGGGGAGTTCGAGGCAGGGCCGCAGCTGGTCTAGCTGGTACCTCCGTCGAGCCGTCGAGCCGTCGAGCCGTCGAGCCATCGATCATCGAGCCATCGAGCCATCGAGCCATCGAGGACCGAGCACGAGCACCGAGGACCGAGCACGAGCATCGACTCTCGATCTCGATTCCGCTCCCGAGAGCCGACTCACGGCGTCTCATGAACGATGCGGGTTAGCCCCCGAGCTTCTTCAAGGCCGCTTCGTAGTAGCCGCGCTCGTCCTCGTCCTTCGTCTTGGAGACCAGCTTCTCCAGCGGCGAGATCGCGTCGGTCAGCCCCAGGTCAGCGACTGCCCCCGCTGTGGAGATGCGGACGAGGGCGTCGCGGTCGGACAGCAACGCGACCAGCGCCGTGCCTCCCGCCGTGTCGCCGGAGATCCCGAGTAGTCGAGCGGCCTCCGCCCTCACGAATGGGGAGGGGTCCCCCAGCGCCTCGGCCAGGCCAGCCGTGCGCTCGGGGTCCGCGATCTCCCCGAGGCCCAGCACGACCTCCGCTCGGACGTTCTCGCTGGGGTCCGACAACAGCGGTTGGATGATCGCCGCGGTCCCGGGTGCGTCCGTCCAGGCCAGCGCGCGGACCGCCAGCTGCCTGGTCGAAGGGTCCGAGTCGCCGCAGAGCTCCACCAGGGTGGGGATGGCCGACTCGTCGGCGAGGTAGGCGAGCGCCGCGACTGCGGCGTAGCGCACATGACCGGTCGAGGAGGCGGCGATCTCGCGAACAGGGTCCACGGCGCGCTGGTCGCCGAGGTGTCCGAGCGCGAGCAAGGAGGCCTTTCGCAGCTCGACGTCCCCGGACTCCGCGGCCGCTACCAGCGGGGTCACGGCTCGCCAGTCCTCGCTCCCGCCGAGGGCCTGGGCTGCCTGGATGCGCGCGCCGGGGTCGGAACCCGCCAGGCGCGCCAGCTCGATCGGCACGTCCACGCTCTCGTCCTGGAGGGAGCGCTTCGCCGCGACTATCGCCGTCTCTCGGTTGTCGGAGCTGGGGTCCTGCACCGCTGCCCGCTGGAGCACCGCCACGGCCCGCGGGTCCTTGTTCCGACCGAGGGCCTCGTAGACCTCGGCCCGGACCCGGTCGTCAGGGTCGTCGACCGCCGCGAGCAGGCCCTCGGCGGCTGTCAGTCCGCCATAGTGCCCGAGGCTGTGGGCTGCCCAGGCCCGAGCCTCCGACGTCGCAGAGTCTTCGAGCACGCCGAGGAGCTCGTCCTGGGTGAGGTCCACACGGGAGAGCGCATCCCGCGCCGCGATTCGGGCGGCCGGGTCGTCCTCTGAGACCAGGGCCCCGCTGAGGGTCTCGGCGGCCTCGACCCCCCCTTCGTCGGCGAGCCGTCGGTACTCGAGGATGCGCGCTTCGGGGGGCCGTGCTCCGGCCAGGAGCACGAGGAGCATCAGTGGTCACCCACGATGGCGCGGATGGTCTTGAAGCTCGAGTAGACCTGGTGGTGGGGGCTGGTCCTGGCCTTCATGTGCTTCATCACCAGCGCGTTGAAGAGCTCGGCGAGCTCGATCTGCAGGACCCGGTATTGCTTGCCGTCCACCAGCGTGCGGAGGCAGGAGAGCTGCTGCGGGATCCGGTCGGGGTAGGTCCGGGCCATCTCGTCCACTGACGCGACCAGCTGGTCGTGAGCTGCAGGTGTCAGCACCAGGGGCGGAACCTGCACCTCGCTGTCCTCACCGTCCATGATCTCGATGAGGGAGTCCTCGTCCACGATCTGCTCGATGGCTTCTGGCTGGAGCTCTTCGATCAGCTCGTCCGTCAGCTCATCGCCCTCGAGGTCCGGGAGGTCGGCCGTGTTCTCTGCGGCTGGGGCGGCGACGACGCGGGTGCTCCTGTCGGTGGAGACCACCCGTCGGGGCGTGGACGGCCCCTCCTGAGGCTCCTGGACGACGTCGGGGATGATCCCGGTCCCCTCGCTCGGGACCTCCTCCACCGGTTCGCCGAGCTCCACGTCGTCGACGCTGGCGTCGAGCGCCTCCAGCGCCCGTACCCCACGCTCGGCGAGGAAGCCTGCCGGGTCGACTCCCGTGAACTGGGCGTACTCCGCGAGGCGGAACTTGCCCTTGAGGTTGTTCTGGCTCGGCTGGTTGTCGCACTCGAGCACGTTGATGCGCCCGGTGGCTGCCCCGTCGCTGCTCACAGTCGGGGAGATGACGACCTCGATCGCGTAGGACGCGGCGCCGAGGTGGACGCAGGAGGTGCCCTCCACGCCCTTGACCTCGCAGGGATCGGCGGCGAGCCGGACAGTGCCGCCGCACAGGGAGACGGCCTTGACGCGCCCCTCGACGACGAGTTCGTCCCTGGCCTCGATGCGGCGGACCTCGATCTCGCCCTTGACCGAGACCGAGCCGCCCGGTGCGGCGACCTCGTCGGCGAGCAGGTCGCCGGTCACGGTGATGTCTCCACGCTCGGCGAGGAGCTGCTTCGCCTGGAGAGTGCCCTCCACGACGATCGAGCCGTGCTCGGCGATGACCTCTCCGAAGATGTGCTCACCCCTGAGCGTGATGGTCCCGGCCGTGCTGACCAGGCGCCGGAAGGGGCCTCCGTCCAGGCCCTCGAGCGTGATGTCGCCAGCGTAGGTGATCACGACGCCGCCATCGACGATCTCCAAGGCGGCGCCTGCCGGAATGACCATGCCAGGGCTGGGACGTTTCTTGCTCACTCACGGTCCTCGAGACGCGGTTGCCGATGCTACTTGTGGCCCTCTTGGCACGTCAACGAGGGGCGACGCCGAGGCGCTGCAGCCCATCGATGGCTTCAGGGAGCCCGGGTCGGGCGTCGAGAGCCTGCTGGTAGGCCTCCGCAGCGCCCGAGTCGTCGCCGAGGACCTCGCGGGCGGTGCCCAGACCTGCGGCGGCGCCGTAGTGGTTTGGGTTCAGCAACAACGCCGCGTCGAAGGCGTGCGCTGCCGAGCCAGGCTCATCGTGGCGGAGCGTCATGTTCCCCAGCGCCACCCAGGCAGCCGTGTTGCATGCATCCAGGGACAGCGCCGCCTTGTACGCGCCGGCAGCCGCGGCGTCGTTGCCGGCGATCTCCTCGTCGTTGCCGGTGTCGACCTGGAGCTGGGACTCGGCGACGAGCTGCTCGGAGGTCCGGCAGGGGGGAATCGGTCCTGGAGGCGGTGTCAGCTCGAGGCGGGGCGCGGAGCGGGGCAGCGTCTGGGCTCCCATCACCACCCGAGTCGGCGACGGGGGCGGGTCGAGCTGGGGCTCGGCCGGCGCTTCGAGGTCGGCGTCGGACAACGCCCATCCGTCGTTGCAGGTCTTCAGCGCCGGGTAGGCGCCTTCTGCACGGGGGCAGAAACCCTCGGGAAAGTGGCAGTTCTCCACGAAGCACTTGAGGAATGCCGCCGACGCTCCATCGGTCGCGACCTCGCCGACGTTGGGGGCGTGGTCGAAGGCCAGAGAGGCTGAGTCGTCCCAGCTGGCCGTGCCATCACACTCGACGACCCAGAGGCCGTTCACGCTCCAGCTGCCTGCGGTGCCGATCACGAGTGAACCCTCGCCGACGAGCCGGATTGCAGGCTCGCAAGGTGAGACACCGGCTTCGTTGCAGCAGGCGCGGCAGTCGGCGGCCCCGGCGAAGGCGAGGGCCGAGAGGCCCGTCATCAACAGCATGCTTCGTAGTGTAGGCGCAGGGCCTCGAGGTGGGGTTCCATCGGGTATTCACGGGGCGGCCTCCGCCCCCGCCCGGTGGCGATCTCGGCCAGCAGGGCACCGCGTAGGGCTGCGACGTCACCCGGTTGCACGAGCCGCGCGTCCGGATCGATCTCGGCGATGCCCCCGACGTCCGACGCGACGACGCGCAGGCCCGCGGCGACCGCTTCGCGCACCACCAGGGGGCTGTTCTCGTGCCAGGTCGATGGCACCACGAGCACGTCCGCCGCGTGCAGCACCTCCTCCCGTCTGGCCGCCGAGAACACGCCGCGGTGGTGGCGGAGGTCGAGACGCTCCGCGAAGCCTGCGTCCGGAGTGGGACCCCAGACATCGAGGACGGCGTCGAGGCCCTCGAAGGCGGCCAGCAGTATGCCGATGCCCTTCGTCGCGATCAGGCTCCCGACGAAGAGGAAGCGGACGGGACCCTCGCCGGGCTCGGGGGCGGGCCGCACCGGGTCGACCAGGGGGAGGTCGAGGACGTGGACGGTCTCCGCCCACCCGAGACGCTCCATGCGGCGAGCGAGATCGGCGCTCGGAGAGATCAGCCGAGATCGTGCCAGGAGGCGCTTCACCAGGAGCTCCCGCAGGGCGATGTGGGTGGGGAACCAGCCCACGCAGCGGCTGCACTTGATCACCCGGGGTCCCTCGCAGAGCTGCCCCGCGAGGTCGACCAGCTGACCACGGAGGCACGCGAGGTTGTAGTCGTGCAGCGTCACGACGGTTGGGACTCGCGGGAGCCGGATGCCCCTCTTCGCGAGGTGATGGACGTGGAGGAGGTCGGCGCCGCTGGCCTCGACCACCGCCGGGACCCCTCCGCGCCACAACGGGTAGCCGACGTCACGCTCCACGAGGTCCTCGCCGGGAACGAGCACCGAGTCTCCGGTCGCCCGTGCAAGGGCGTCGACGTAGAGCTCGGTCCCTCCGACATCGCCGTCGTGGGGACTGCCGTGCACGATGTGAAGTGCCCTCACGTCAGGACCGCCTCGTAGTGCTCGAGCAGCCCGTCCAGGTGGGACTCGAAGGTCATCGGCGGGCGAGGGGAGTGCGGCCGCTCCCGAAGGCTCCGCATCGCCCGGCGGAGGTCCTCTACGTCTCCAGGTTCGTAGAGCACGCCGTCGACGCCGTCTTCGATCGACTCCGGCAGTCCGCCGATGCGCGGCGCGACCACCGGGCAACCCGAGGCCCGAGCTTCGAGGACGACCAACGGCGCGTTCTCGGGCCAGGTGCTCCCGAGGACCAGCGCCTCGGCCGCGGCGAGCAGGTCGGGCACCTCCTCGTTCGGGACCGGGCCCCGGAGGTTGGACAGCCCGGCGACGTAGCTCGCGTCGGTCGCGGGTCCGAAGATCAGGGCCTCCGGGACCGCCTCGTTCACCAGGTGCGCCCCCTTGTGAGGTACCAGGCTGCCGAGGAAGACCGGCGGCTCGCCACCGCGGCGCGGTGCCCCCGGGTCGACCCCGTGGGGGAGGAGGAGGACCTCGCCCAGGCCCTCGTCAGCTGCGAGATCGGCGAGGTAGCGACTGGGCGCGAGGCGTCGGTCGAGGCGCTGGAAGGCTCCGGCCACCGCCTCCTGGCGTGGTCCCAGCGCGCCGACGGGGACCTCGTGGCCGGGACGCATCGCCTTGAACACCGCGGGCACCCGCCGCCACGCCGCGTGCAGGGTCTCGGGCTCGACCAGGCGGGACGCTGCCCCAGCGAGTCGGCTCAAGCGCTCGTCTCCGGACGAGGTGTTGCAGAGAGGCGCGTAGCAGTCCGGGCAGCGCTCCTCGGATGGACCCGGGCACAGCTCCCGGCCCCCGAAGAGCAGGTTGCTCCTCGGGCACCAGCCCCAGGCGTCGTGGAGCGTCGCGATGGAGGGACAGGGCATCTCGAGGTGTGCGGAGAGGAAGAGCAGGTGCTGGACGTGCACGAGGTCGGGGCCGAAGTCCCGCATCAACCCGTGCACGCGCCCCTCGACGAGCGTGTCCCTTTCGATCTGGGCGAGGGGGCGCCAGGGGAGGTTGTTCACGACGCGGGCGACCCCGCCCTCCGCGTGGACCGTTCCGTGGTCTCGCCCCGGCGCGCGGGTCGAGGCGATGACCAGCACCTCCCATCCACGGCGGCGCAGGCCTTCCGTCACGCGCCGGGTGTAGATCTCGGTCCCGGCGAGCTCTCGGGGGGGGTAACCGTGCACGAGTTGGACCAGGCGAGGCATGGCTGAATCTACCCGCGAGTAGAATCGATGCATGAGCTCAGAAGCTCAACGCCGCGTGCTGGTCGTCGACGACGAGGAGTCGCTGAGGCACCTGCTGACCGTCATCCTGCGGCGCGGCGGGTACGACGTCATCACCGCGACCAACGGTGCGGAGGCCCTCGAAGTCCTGGAGCGCGAGTCGGAGCTCTCACTGGTGCTCTGCGACGTGCGCATGCCCAAGCTGGACGGCCTCGGCTTCCTGGAGCGGCTCGGACAGCGCCGTCGCCACGTCCACACCATCATGATGTCAGCCTATGGCAGCAACGACCTCGCCCTGGAAGCCATGAAGAAGGGCGCCTACGACTACATCAACAAGCCCTTCAAGCCCGACGAGATCCTGCTCACCCTGAAGAAGGTCGAGGAGCGCGAGCGGCTGGCGCTCGAGAACCAGCGGCTTCGAGCCCGCATGGCAGGGCGGACACTGGAGGGCATGGTCGGCGAGTCCCGCGCCATGCAGGATCTCTCGAAGATGGTGCGAAAGGTGGCGCGCTACCCCAGCACCGTGCTCGTGACCGGCGAGAGCGGCTCCGGCAAGGAGCTCCTCGCTCGAAGCGTGCACGCGCTGTCCGACCGTCATGACCAGCCCTTCGTCGCCGTGAACTGCGGCGCGATCCCCGACAACCTCCTCGAGAGCGAGCTCTTCGGTCACGTCAGGGGTGCCTTCACCGGCGCCGTGCGTGAGCACGCGGGGCTCTTCGAGCAGGCCGACGGCGGCACGCTGCTCCTCGACGAGGTCGGCGAGATGCCCCGCGAGCTCCAGGTCAAGCTCCTGCGCGTGCTCCAGGAGCAGGTCTTGAGGCGGGTAGGGGGGAGCAAGGACGTCAGCGTGTCGGTCCGGGTCGTCGCGGCGACCGCGCGGGACCTCCGGGCCGAGGTCGCAGCCGGGCGATTCCGCGACGACCTCTACTACCGACTCAACGTCGTCCACCTGCGCATACCGCCGCTGCGTGAGCGAGCAGCGGACATTCCGCTCCTCGCGAGCCACTTCATCGAGGCCTTCGGCGAGCGCTTCGACAAGCGCGTGCTCCGCATCGACCCCGCGGCCATGAAGGCGCTCATGCGGAACGAGTGGCCAGGGAACGTGCGGCAGCTGGAGAACGTGATCGAGCGCGCCGTGCTCCTCGCGGAGGGGGACACGCTCGATCTCACGGATCTGCCCGGGCACCTCCGCGGCGTCTCGAGCGGTAGCCCGGTCGATGACGACGACCTCTCCATCAAGCGGCGCACCTCCGAGCTCGAGCGCGAGCTCATCGGCAGGGCGCTGCAGCGCACCAGCGGAAACCGCACGCAGGCTGCGAAGCTCCTGGAGATCTCCTACAAGGCGCTGGTGTACAAGATCCGTGACTATGGCCTCGGCGAGTAGGGGCCAGGGAGATCCATGCGACGCCTTTGGTTCCTCGCTGTGCTCGGGTGCCTCCCGGTCTGTTCCGACGAGGCCCGCGTCGAGCGCGCAGAGGTGGCCCTTCGCGCGGGGGACTACTCCGGCGCGGAGGCAGACTTCCGCGAGGTGCTCGACGACGACCCCGACAACGTCGACGCCCTCTACGGCCTCGGCTGGACCTACCACCTGGTCGGGCAGCGCGACCGGGCACGGGAGTACTTCAAGCGCTGCGTCCGGCTCGCGCCAGATGACTTTCGGGGCCACCGCGGACTGGGCGCCATCGCCTTGTCCGACGGCAACCCGATGCTCGCCCGCACTCACCTGGACGACGCCCTCGAGAAGGCCCCGGGCGAACCTCGCGTGCTCAACTCGCTCGGGCTCGCGCACCTCGCGGAGGGCGACGAGGAGGCCGCCTTGCGGCGCTTCGAAGAGGCACTCGCGGGCAAGCCGAGCTCCGGCGAGTTCGGCTACAACGTGGCCGAGGTGCAGGTGCAGCGCGGAGACCTGGACACCGCACTCGTCACGGTCGACGCCGCCCTCTCCGGCGACATCGAGGAGCTGCGCTTCCGTGGGCTGTTGCTGGAGCTGCGCGCGCGGGTGCTCGTCGGGATGACCGCTGGACGCGTCGACGCCAACGACTGCGAGGCGACGGCACCTCCAGTGCTCACCTGGCTCGCCGCCGCGGACCGAGCCCTGGACCAGGCCGATACGGAGGGCATCGACGCGACCGTGTCCGCGTCGACGAGGCGGCAGGTCCACAGGAGACGCTCGGTCGTCACGGAGTGGTGCCCTGCCGCGGGGCCTCGATGACGCACGATCGATGGGAAATCTTTTCCCAGACAGGAAATCTTTTCCTATCGGATCGCACGATTCGCGCGGTTTTGCGGCCTCAGCAGGTGGATCGGATCTTGCATTAGAAAGCTGAGCCCCGATCTACGCCCGGAGGACACCCCTTGTCGATGAGCCGCCCCCGCCGAGCCTTCACCCTGGTCGAAGTCCTCTTCGTCCTCGTGATCGTCAGCGTGGTCGCGGCGATCGGGTTCGGGAGCGTGCGCGACATGATGCCGCGGTTCCGGATGGTCAAGACGGGCAAGGACCTCCGCCAGGACCTCGTGGAGCTCGGTGTCACGGCCGCCGAGACCGGCCTCGAGACGCGCCTGTTGCTGGTGGACGCGGACTCGAACTGGAAGGACCCGGAGACCCGCAACGTGGGCCAGTGGAAGCTGCAGGTCGGAGACAAGTCCCACGGCTCCACCTCCTGGGAGACCTTCCCCGCCGACGCGATGGACGACGGTACCGACGACGAGGTCGGGCTCGGCACCGTCGAGATCAGCGCTGGGGGCCAGGACGAGGCGCTCGACGTGTCGCTGGTGCCGTGGAGCGGCATCACCGGTGACGCGATCGTCTTTTCTCCCTTCGGCTCCGTCACGAACCCGAGCTCCGACTTCGGTCCGAACGGCTACCTCGAGCTCACGCTCATCAACAAGCACGCGCTGAACGACGATGTCGAGGACACGGTCGTCCTCAGCATCGCGCGGTCGGGCAATCCGACGATGACCTCTTCACTCGGGAGACGCGACGCCGGCACCGCAGGCACCGCCTCCACCTCCACGAGCAACTGAATGACGACAGCCCCCTTCCACCAGAGCCGCCGCGGCTTCACGCTCGTCGAGGTGCTCGTCGCGACCGCGTTGCTCGGCTTCTCCCTCGTCGTGATGTTCGGCTTTCACGCTCAGGCGATCCGGTCCAACGTCATGGCGCGCAAGATCACGGACTGCTCCTTCCTGGCGAAGGACCGGATGGACCTCCTGATGGCGCACCTCTGGGACGACGACAACTCACGCATCGGGACGGGGCTGGCCGACGGCCTTTCGACCACGTCTTCGGGCTCGAACGACTGGCTGCCGCTCTACCACCCCATGTCCGGCGGCGGGCAGCCCACCGCCGTGAACTCGCTGAACGAGGACGATGGGTCCACCACGGCGGGAATGCCCACTGCCTCCTACTACGTGACCTGGCAGGTCGTGGACAGCACCGGCGATGATGAGTGGCTCCAGGTCTGGGTCCGGTGCAGCTTCGAGGACAGCGCCTTCGGCAACTGGCACGGCCAGACCATCTCCGCCTACAAGTTCAAGGACCAGGGATGAACGGACGACAGCGGGAAACCGGCTTCGGACTGCGCAGGGCCTTCACGATGGTCGAGTTGATGGTCGCCGTCGTCCTCTCCGTCATCGTCGTCGTGGGCCTCTACGCGCTGTTCTTCAGTCAGTCTCGGGCCTTCCTGCTCCAGGACCTGCAGCAGAGCATGAACCAGAACGCGCGCTTCGGCGCTGACGTGCTCAGCCGCAGCGGTCGCATGGCCGGCTACGGCACGGGCGGCTCCACCGACGGCGCGCTGGGGTGGGATGGCAGCAGCAGCTCCAACGGCGACTCCTTCCCTGCCGTCATCTCCTGGGACGCTTGGGACACCAGCTACGAGACGGACGCCGTCACCTTCCTCTACGCAGATCCCGCAGTCGAGATGATGACTGACGGAGGCGTCCTCGAGGACTGCTCCGCCAGCGAGATCTCGTTCGACGTCGATGACGCGGACAACGCGACCGCGCTCGAGCAGTACGCCACCGGCGAGCTCTTGATCTGCTGGGACTACGCGTCCCTCGTGGGTACGGACTCCTGGATGTGGGTCATCAACGCCGACGGCGACGGCACCGCCGGCACCATCGGCGTCGCCAGCAACGCCGCCTACACCGACTACACCAACAGCTGCGACGGCAACCTCCCGCCGATCATGCACTGCTCGCGGGCCAACCTCGTCACCTTCTACATCGACAACACCGACAACGGCACCGGGCCGGGCTCACCGGAGCACCCGGTGCTGATGATGGACCTCGACTTCGACTTCGCCGACGGGACGCCCGACGCGGACGACATCCCCCTCGTCGATGACATCGAGGACCTCCAGATCGAGTACTGCCTCGAGGGTACCGACTGCACGGACGACACCGTCTGGGTCGACGACGTGACCCTCACGGAGGGCATGAGCGTCTGGATGATGCGGTACACGGTGGTCGCGCGGTCGCGAAAGGAAGACACGCAGGCCATCCACCTGATGCAGCCTCCCAGCATCGCCAACGCCAACCGCTCCGGTGAAGCCGAGGACTACTTCTGGCGCCGGGCCATCACGACCTCCGTCACCTTCGCCAACCTTCGAGTGATGTACGCCCCATGAGCAAGCGACTGTCCCCACTCCTCTCTGATCGGCGCGGCTACGTCATGCTCGTCGCGCTCCTGTTGATGGGCATCATCGGCATCATCGGAGCATCGACGCTGTCGGCCGCGGGCATCGATCACCGCATCGCGCACCACAACCAGAAGTACATGATGCTCATCACGACCTCTCACGCCGGCGCGGACCACGCCCGCCTCAAGCTCACGGTCGATTCGACCATGCCCGCTTCTGAGATTGACACTGGCTGGCTGACGAAGAGCGAGGGCGACAACCAGTTCGACGGCATCGGCTTCGACCAGAACCTGGGCGTCTACTGGGTGGACGCGATCTTCGAGAAGTGTGGAAACCCGCCCCCTGGCTACTCGACCGAGCAGGGCAACCAGGGCTTCCACTCGGACTACTGGGCGATGTGGGCCTATGCCCGCCAGGTGGACGGCAGCGGCACCAACCAGAACCAGACCATCACGACGTCGGTCGCCACGCACAGGAAGCTCGAGAGCGGCCCGTGCAAGTTCCGATGAGTCGGGAGATCACGATGAACAACACCTGCAACAACACCGTGCTTCGCCTCCTGTCCCTCGCTGGGGTGGCGGCGATCCCGCTGGTCTTCTCGGGTCACGCTCAGGCGTCGTCGTCTTCGGCTGGCTCCGAGTTCCTCTCGAACGCAGAGGCGGCGCCTCCGAACATCATCTTCGTCCTGGATCTCTCCGACGAGATGGAGGAGGCCTGCGGAGAGGCGGAGGACTCCGGTGACACGGGCGGGGACAGCGCCTCCAGCTCCGCCGACACCTGCCTCGAGGACGCCCTCGACGCCATCGACCAGCTCACACAGCACTACGACTGGGCCTACTTCGCTGTCGTCGGGACCTCTGATGGGGCGAGCAACAACTGGCCCGTCGCCATCGCACCCCTGGGCTCCTCACACTCGGAGATCAGCGCAGCGCTCGACCTGGTCTCCGGCTCGGGCACGGACACGCGGAACCTCGGCGAGGTCGTCTATGACCTCGCCAACGACTACATCGACCGCGAGGACGCCTCCGACTCCTGCCCTTCCTGGGCCTCCACCTCGTACGTCACCGGCGAGGACTTCTGCGGCGTCCCGGTGCAGTGGGCCTGTCAGGAGACCCACATCATCACCATCACCGCCCAGCGCCCGAAGGATGACTACAACGGTGGCGTCGGCGGCTCGACCATCAGCCCGGACATCAAGTGCACCTGGATCACAGGCATCACCACCGGCTCGGACACGGACTGCATCTACGACAACATCGTCACAGAGGTCTATGACGGGGACTACCGCTCCGACCTCGACGGCGACCAGAACATCATCACCCACACGATCGCCATCAAGGTCGACGGCTCCAGCATCGCAGAGGCCGTCTTCGGCAACTCGGTCGACCAGATCAGCAACGAAGGCATCTACACCGTCGCCAACTCCGGTGACGAGATCCTCGGCAGGATCACCACGGTGATGAGCTACATCCGCAGCGGCTACTACAGCCGCTCGGCGCCGACGCTCTCGGTCGACGGTGAGCGCATCGTCTACAGCTTCTACGAGATCTCCGGCGACAACCCCCTCGCCGAGGGTCACGTCAGGGCCTACAAGATCGACACCGACCCGACCTCTTCGGACTACGGCACGGTGGTCTACGACGGCGACACCCAGTTCGGCGGGGCCCAGTGGGACGCCGGTGACCTGCTGGTCTCTCGACCGGTCGCCACCTCAGAGAGCAACGAGCAGGACCGGGACGGCTTCGGCAAGCGGGACATCTACACATTCATCCCAGAGGCCATGTCCCTCGGATCCTCAGCGCTCAAGACGGACGGCAAGTCCGAGCGGCGCATGGACTTCGACGCCGACATGGCGGACTCGGTGGTCAAGTTGGGGACCACCTTCCTGGACCTCTTCTTCGACACCAGCGACTCCGCCTACAACCTCGACAAGGACTCGGCGGGCCTCGTCGACGAGGACGACATGCAGGCGCTGGTGGACTTCACGCGTGGCCTGCCCACCTCGGAGTACCGCTACATCGACCAGGCGCGCGGGACGTGGAAGCTGGGCGACTCGCCGCACTCGATCCCCGTGATCGCCGGAAACCGTGACGACATCTACACTGCGGACAGCAGCTACCGTGCGTTCCTGACGGATCTGGACGACCAGCCACAGGTCGTGTTCATTGCCGCCAACGACGGCATGCTGCATGCCTTCAGGCTCTACGACGACACCTCGACCACCTCCTCCGGCACCTCGGCAGACGCCGACGAGGCTGGCGAGGAGCTCTGGGCCTGGATTCCCGCCTACCTCCTGTACGAGGACCACAGCAACGCCGACTGGGCCGGCAACCTCACGGACATGATGTGGTACGGCCGGACCTTCCTCTTCGACGGCTCACCGGTGGTCGAGGACGTCTGGATCGACGACGACGGCGACGGAAAGAAGGCCCCTGATGGCTCCGAGTGGCGGCGTGTGATCGTCGTGCAGCAGGGCAAGGGTGGTCCGGTCACGCTGGCCCTCGACATCACTGATCCCACCGCGCCCGAGTACCTGTGGGAGCAGACCAACGAGACCGATCCGGCCGCGATGGGCTACACGACCTCGCGTCCGGTCATCGCGAACCTCTACAACCAAGAGGACACCAACAACCCCGGTGACTCCTGGTCCGCCATCTGGGGTGGCGGACGAGCGGTGCCCTACTCGACCGACGCCGATTACTACAAGAGCTCAGAGGCCAACCTCTACTTCTGGCACATCGCTGACGACCACTGGGCCACCTCGGGCGACACCAAGCTCGGTGCGGTGAACTACAACGACTACGGCAGCAACGGCCACCCAGAGGACGGCGGCGTCTCGGGCGACACGAGCACGCTGAAGTCAGGCGTCGACAGCGACGCCACCTACGAGTACGCCTACATCTCCGGCGCCCTGGCAGCGGTCGACTTGAACAGCGACGGTGATGTCGACGTGATCTACTTCCCGGTGACGACGGCCTACGAACCGACGGACATGGGCGACGTCGACGGCGACGGCGACAACGGCGTGGACGACCTCGCCGATCCCGGCTTCACGTGGATGTACAAGGCCATCATCGACATCAGCGAGCCCGACAATCCGGAGTGGTGCGAGTTCTACGATCCGAACGATGATCTGGGCGTCCGCCCGGAGGTCTACTACTCGGCGACGACCGCGTGGCACACCGACGGCAGCCTCGGTGTCTACTGGGGCACGGGCTCTCCCTACGACCGTGAGTCCAGCGACTACGGCTACTTCTTCGCGGTGACGGACGAGACGCCGTCCAGCTGCAGCGTCGCCACCACGCTGGACTGCCAGGGCAACGACGGCTACTACAAGCTGCGCTCGGGCGAGGGCCTGACGGGGAACCCGGTGGTCTACGCGGGCACGGTGTACTTCTCGACCTACGAGCCCGCAGAGGACCGCTGCGATGGCGGCACTGGCCGCATCTACGGCCTCTCCTTCGAGGACTGCGAGGGCACGACGGACCTCGACGGTGACGGCGTCACCGATGAGTACGTGAGCATCGACGGGTACCCCAGCGCCATCACCATCTCCGACACCGGTACCGTGTACTACGGCGCCTCGGACAGCGAGCTCATCGGCGAGCTCACCGGCGCCACGGACCCCTTCGGTGCGGTCATCACCCTGGGTATGCGGGACGTCTTCTAGGTCTAGGGCTGCTCGGCCATCGCCTTCGCCCTGGCCAGGGACTCCAGCGCGATGGGGTTCCTCGGGTCGAGTGACAGGACCCGCTCGAAGGACTCGATGGCACCCTCGTAGTCCCCTTGCATCGCCAGCGCGCGGCCCAGGCCGCCGTGGGCGGGCCAGTAGTCGGGGTCCTGCAGGATGGCCTTGCGGAAGTTGCGCTCCGCGACCTGGACCTGGTCCAGCTCGAGCCAGGTGCGACCGAGCATGTCGAGGCTCTTCGCGGTCTCGTCCTGGTCGACGGCTGCCTCGGCCCAGAAGATGGCGTCGTTGGGTCGGTCCTGGAGCAGGTAGACGTGGGCGAGCGCGACCAGCGGCAAGGACGACTCGTCCTTGGCGAAGGCCTTGGCGCGAGCCAGCTCGTCCTCGGCCTCGTCGTAGCGGCCGAGATCGATGAGCAGGGCGCCGAGGTGGTAGTGGGGCCGCCACTCCAGGTTGTGGTGACGCGTCGCGTTGCGGAGGGTCGTTTCGGCGGCGCCGAGCTCGCCACCTCTCACCTGTGCCAGTGCCAGTCCGAGCAGCGCGTCGAGGTGCGCGGGGTCGTACTCGAGGGCCCTCTCGAAGTCCCGTCGGGCGTGCGTCCGGTCTACGACGAGGCGGCAGCGTCCCGCGATGGCCCATGCCTCCGCAGAGGTCGGGTGGAGCATCGTCACCGTCGAGACGTGGGTGAGACAGTCCCGCCATTTCATCGAGCCCGGCCCTTCGATGGTGGCCTGATCGAGGGCCTCGCGCGCTGCCTGGAGGTGGGGCTCCACCAGCGGGTCGAGGTTGCGCCGATCCAGGCATCGCCCGCCCTCGAAGATGGCCGGGAAGTCGCCGACGGCGGCGCTGGCGAGGACCTCGAGCCAGCAGCTGTTGGTCTCCGCGCGCAGCTCGAGCTCTTCGAGGGTCGCCTCGTCGACTCCGAGGAGCCAGTCACCGCCTTCCACGTGATCGCGAAGGACCGGCAGCAGCATCTGCGGGCGCGTGTGGAGGACGGGACCGAGTCGCCAGGTCGGTTCCCGAGCGGCGCCGGCGCTCAGCTCCGCCAGCGCCTCTCGGCCTGCGAGAGCGCGGTCTGCCAGGTCCAGGGGAGAGCGGATGTCCAACAGGATGAGCTCGTCGAGGCCGAACATGGCGGCCTGCACGACACGGTCCCACGTCGCCACTCCCTCCTCGGCCCAGCCAGCCACTAGGACGTTGTCGGCCCCTTCGGGTGATCGGAAGACCCGCACGTCGGGAAAGACCTCGACGAGGTCCGCGAACAGCCCGAGGAGGTCGCCCTCGGTCATCCACGACAGCGGCACGACGAGGACGTACACCCCACCTGGGGCAAGCCGGTCCCGACGGCGCTCGAGGGCTCCTGCCGCTGGCAAGCCCTGCCAGGCGTCGCTCCACGGCGTCCGGCTCACCTCTACGAGGACGTCGACCTCGCCCACGCGCTCGAGGACGCGCTCTGGAGGCCCGGCCTCCAGGCGGATCGAGGGGTGGAGGAGCTCGCCCGTCCTCTCCGGGGCCACCTCGTGGAGCGCGCGGAGCCCCCCGGTGTCCGAGACCGCGACGGTGATCGAGGCCACGCCCTGGGCGATGAGGCCCGGCGTCACGGAGGCGACGCCGTCGGACAGCACCAGGGCGCTCTCCGAGCGTGAGGACAGGGCCGGGCCCAGGTGTCCTGCGAGTCGGGTCGCGGCCTCGGCACGCCCCTCCGAGGAGACCGTGAAGCCGTCCATGGAGAGCCTGTCGAAGCGCTCGCCCCGTGTCTCCACGGAGATCGCGCCGGCGGGTCCCCAGCCGCCGGCTGCTACCTCCAGCCGCTCGCGGCGTGCGGCCTCCAGCTCCGGTGCCTCCGAAGTCCGAAGGATGTATGCGCGGCTCTGCAGGAACTCCTTCTCCGGCCAGGGCAGGGGGCCGAGGATCACCGCGGCGGCGCCAACCCACACGAGGACTCCCGTCGCCTTCGCGAGCCACTGACGCGCGACGAGAATCGTCGCCAGGCCCGCCAGGCAGGCGATGCCGAGCGCGTGGTCTCGGGTCTCGGGTCCGCTGTGGACGCCAAGGAGCGCGCCAGCCGCGAGGGCCAACCACATCAACGTCTGCGAGGCGCCTGTCTCCTGCAGCCGCCGAGCGCCCAGACCGATGGCCAGGCCTCCAGGGACGCCCGCCAGTCCCAGCAGGGCCAGGAGATAGGGCCGGGGGTCCTCGACACCGGCGAGGGGGACGACGTGGACCTCCGCACGGTAGGGGAGAGCCGCGAGGGCTGCCAGGACGGCAAGGCAAGCCAGGCCCAGTCCGGTGGGATCGCACCAGCGTCGAGCGGCGGTCGGGACGAGCGCGGCTACCGCGGCCACGACCGCGGCGACCAGCAAGACCATCACCAAGCCGCCGGCGGTCGGGTCGAGCGCAGCGCGCGCTGCGTTCCAGCACCCGACGACGAGGAATGCGCCGCCAGCGATGACCAGCGTCGGTAGGACTCCGCCGAGTCGCAGCGGTGGCCGTCGGAGGTCGTCGTCGGGTCGCAGGTCCAGGACGGTCAGCGCCGTCGCCGCGAGGACGAAGAGGTAGACGGGGAGCGCGAATCCCATCACGAGGCCGAGAGCGCCGATGACCGACAGGGCCGCGTGGCGCCTCGACCGGGCCGCGAATCCCCAGGTGAGCCCGAGCGCGAGCGGCCCCACCGCGCACAGGGCGACCGAGTCGGCCTGAAGGGTGAGGGCGAGGACCCCGCCGCCGAGCCACGGCGCGGCCCGACGGGCCCAGGGGCCGAACTCCGGAATCACCCTTGCCAGGCCGATCCCCATCGCCACGAGGCCCATCGCGGAGACCAGCACCAAGGGCGCGGCACCGTAGCGGTCGTGCCCCATCCGAAGCCCGATTCCCAGGGCGACTCCGAGGCTCAGCGCGGACGTCGAACCCGCGAGTCGTGCGGCGTTCACGCTCACGACGAGAGGATAGCGCGCCTGCCGAAGCAGGCACGTCTGCACGAGGATTCCACGAAATCGCCTGCAAGCCCGGATGCGCGCCCAGCGCGCGTGGATGTTGACGCGATTGCTGGGTTTCTGCTATTCCTAGCTTGCCACGTCAAGACCATCGGAGGAACAGATACCGACTGGCACGTCTGTATTAGCAGTAGCGGATGCGGTAGAACGCCAAGGTCCTCTTGGGGACCTTCCGGCGCAGCCGTGGTAAAATGCGGTGAGGCCCCCGTCGGGGTCGACGCTGGACGCAGTAGGTAGCAGAAGCGGGAGTCACAAAATGGGCCTCTTTTCGAGGAGCACCCAGACCATCGGACTGGACATCGGATCGAGTTCGGTGAAAGTCATGGAATTGCTCCATGACAAGAAGTCGGGGGGCTGGCGGCTGAAGACCTTCGGGATGGTCAAGCTTCCGCCCGAAGCCATCGTCGATGGGGCGGTGATGAACACGAACGTCATCGTCGACGCCATCCGCGAGCTCGTCGACCGCCACAAGATCAAGACACGCGACACGACGGTCTCGATCTCGGGCCACTCGGTGATCATCAAGCGCATCAACCTCCCCCAGATGACCTTCGAAGAGCTCGAGGAGTCCATCCAGTGGGAGGCGGAGCAGTACATTCCCTTCGACATCAACGACGTCAACATCTCCTTCCAGATCCTCGACGAGCAGGGAGACGAGGCGGGCCAGATGGAGGTGCTCCTCGTCGCGGCCCGCAAAGAGCTCGTCAACGAGTACCAGTCGCTGATCCAGGAAGCAGGGCTCAAGCCAGCCATCATCGACGTGGACGCCTTCGCGGTCGAGAACATGTTCTGCATGAACTACGACGCGCCACGGGATCTCGTCGGCCTCGTCAACGTCGGCGCTAGCACCGTCAACATCAACGTGCTGCAGAACGGCGTGACCGCCTTCACCCGCGATGTGGGCATGGGCGGTCGCCAGTTCACCGAAGAGATCCAGCGGAACCTCAACATCTCCTACGAAGAGGCGGAGATGCTCAAGGTCGGCGGCAGCGAGGGCGACGCGGACGCGGTCATCCCAGAGGAGATCGAGACCATCCTCAGTCACGTCTCGGACAACCTCGCGACCGAGATCCATCGCTCGCTCGACTTCCACCTCAGCGCGACGCCCGGCGTGTCTCTCGCGCGCATCTACCTCAGCGGTGGGGCTGCGAAGACCCCCGGCCTCGCGAGAGCGATCGCTGAGAAGACCGGGGCTCCGATCGAGATCATGGACCCCTTCCGGCGCATCGAGATCGACGAGCGCGCCTTCAACCCCCGCTACCTGCACGATGTCTCGCTCCAGGCGGCCGTCGCGGTCGGCTTGGCGATGCGGAGGATCGGCGATTCATGATCAAGGTCAACCTCCTCCCGGTCAAAGCCACACGGCGGCAGGACGCGGTCAAGCGCGAGCTCGTCCTCGGCGGCGTGGGCATGGCCGTGGTGCTCGTAGTCTGCGGCATCGCCTACGTCATCGTCGGGGCCCGGGTCTCCGACCTCAAGGCCGAGAACGCCCAGTTCAAGAAGGACATCGACAACCTCAAGGCCATCGTCGCTCGGGTCGACGAGGTCGACAAGCTCAAGCAGGACCTGCAGAAGAAGCTGGACGTCATCGGCCAGCTCAAGTCCAACAAGCAGGGTCCGGTGCGGATGCTCGACGAGCTCTCCGACGCCACGCCGGAGAAGCTGCAGCTGGTCGGGCTCAAGGAGAGCAACAAGCAGCTCAACCTCACCGGTCTGGCGGTCTCCAACGAGGTCATCTCCCAGTTCCTGTCGAACCTGGAGCGCTCCGACTGGTTCACGGACGTGTACCTGGTCGGCATCGATCAGGTCGAAGAGGAGGGGTACAAGCTCAAGGAGTTCCAGGTGACGGCACGCGCCATCATCCCCTCCGCCAAGAAGCCCGCGACCACGGACGAGGAGGAGGACTAGATGCACGCTTCCGACCTCCTCGATCGCCTGGCTGCCCTCCCGCGCTCGCAGCGGATCGCGCTGTTCGTGCTGGTCTACGCGGTCATCGCCGCGGTCTTCTGGTTCATGATCTACACCCCGGCGCACGAGGAGTCCCTCGCGCTGGACGCAGAGAACGCCGAGCTGGTCGCCAAGAAGGCGCAGGTCAAGGCGCGCGCGGAGAACCGGGAGGAGTTCGAGCGTGAGCTGGCCCAGCTGACCAACGATCTCAAGCAGGCACTCCGCGAGCTGCCCAACGACCGGGAGATCCCGGAGCTCCTCAAGCGCGTCAGCGCCATCGGCAAGAAGGCGGGCCTCGAGATCCGGGCCTTCCAGCCGCTGCCGGAGGTCAGGCGCGAGTACTACGCCGAGGTCCCGGTCTCCATCGAGGTCTACGGCAGCTACCACGAGGTCGCGATGTTCTTCGACCGGCTGAGCAAGCTCGGCCGGATCGTGTACGTACGCGACATCGAGTTCTCCGATCCGGAGGACCGGGCTGGCAAGGTCTACCTGCTCGTCAGGGGCAAGGCCGTCACGTTCCGCTTCCTCACGGACACCGAGGTCGGTGACGCCGACGCCCAGGAAAGCCGGCGCGGCCGGGGTGGCAAGAGTGCGAACAAGAGGAAGAAGGGTTCATGAAGCGATTCCTGTTGATCCCCCTCGTGTTCGGACTGTTGGGCCTCGGCATGGTTGCGTGCGGCGACGATGGCGGCGGCGCTACGGAGAAGACGGAACGAAAGGGCCGGAAGGGCAAGAAGGGCACCGAAGTCGCCGAAGTCGAGGAAGAGCCCAGCGAGGAGGAGGAGGAGTCCGGTGACATCTTCATCCCCATCGATGACGGTGTCTCCTACGCCTACAACCCGATCGGAAAGCGAGACCCCTTCCGCTCGTTCTTCAAGACTGCTGGACCAGAGTCCATCAGCTCGCCGACAGCCCTCCAGCGTTTCGAGGTCGACCAGTACCAGCTGGTCGGCATCGTGTGGGGGATCACCAACGCCCGGGCGATGGTGCAGGATCCCTCACAGGTAGGGCACGTCATCGAGGTTGGCACGTACATTGGCAAGAACTGGGGAAAGGTCACCCAGATCAACAGCGACTCGGTCGTCATCACCGAGGAGTACCAGACCATCGACGGTGAGCTCGTCACGAACCAGATCGTGATGGAGCTTCCCTTCGATGATGTCGAGCAGTAGGCCTCGCCGAGGCAGCAGGAGGTTCCCATGACTATCCGAAAGATCGTAGGTCGCGTCGCGACCCTGGCACTCGTCACCACCCTGGCGCTCGCGGCTGGCCCGCTGGCGGCGCAGGATCCCGAGGGCGCGATCAAGTCCGTCCAGGTCGATGCGACCACCAGCGGCGCCGAGGTGACCTTCGTGGTCCCCGCCGCCGTCGCCGCATCCGCGAGCCACTTCACGATGGACGAGGGCCTCACGATCATCGTCGACATCCCTGGTGCGGTGGTCAGTGACATCTCCAAGGCGCGCGGCAGCGGCATGGTCGATCGTGTCGAGCTCGCCCAGTCCGCTGATGGCGCCACCGCCACGGCGCGGATCTTCCTGACGAGCGACGCCGCCGACGTCGAGATCCTGCAGGACGGAGACACCCTGACGCTGATGATCACAGCCGGTGCGGCGTCGTCGGATCCGCTGCTGGCGGCCTCGAGCGAGAGCGGAAAGCTGCGCGACCAGCTCGGGCGCGGCGAGGAGGTCGACTCGGTCTCGGGTCCGACCGATGTCCGGGGGCGGGCGCTGTCCTCTCTGGACTTCGAGAACCTGGACGACACGTCGCGGATCGTCATCGGGACGAGCGGCTCGGTCGACTACACCACGAGCCAGCCAGAACCGACCCTGGTGGTAGTGGACATCCCGGGCGCGACGCTTCCGAGCAGTCTCAGCCGGGTGCTGGACACCTCGGAGTTCCTCAGCCCCGTCCGCATGGTGCGCGCTTACAGCACCAGCACGGGCGTGCGAGTCGCTGTCAGCCTGCGCCAGAACACGGAGTGGTCGGTGCGGGCTGGTGCCGACAACCTCCTCTACATCGACGTCGAGATCCCACCGAGCATGCTCGATGACCGGGACCTCGCGAAGCAGGGCTTCAGCGCCGTGAGCCCGAGCGGCCCGGAGAACACAGAGGAGGGGCTCTCGGGCTACTCCAGCTCCGAGACCCTCATCGGCCAGTCCGGTCGTACCGTCGATCCGCAGAAGGCCTTCGGCAGCGGCATGGGGTCGCAGGAGGCTGCGGCCCTCGCCGGCACCTCGCTGGGCTTCATGTTCGACATGACGAGCGCGACCGACGTGCCCTACAGCGGTCGGCGCATCAACATCGACCTCGTCGACGCCGACATCCACAGTGTCTTCCGGCTGATCAGCCACGTCAGCCGGCTCAACATCGTCGCGGGAGACGACGTCACGGGGACGGTCACCGTGCGCCTCGAGGACGTCCCCTGGGACCAGGCGCTCGCTGCCATCCTGCAGGCCAAGGGTCTGGGCGCCCAGCGCTTCGGGAACATCGTGCGCGTCGCGCCGATCGAGACGATCAAGTCCGAGCAGCAGGCCGCGCTGGAGGCCCAGCGCGCGAAGGAGGAGCTCACCCCGCTGAAGGTGCTCGTCGTTCCGCTCAACTACTCCAGCGCTGATGACATCAAGGCCGAGTTGGAGAAGCTGATCAGCAACCGCGGCAGCGTCCAGGTCGATGAGCGCGGAAACCAGCTGATCATCAAGGAGACAGAGGAGCGGCTCGCGCAGATGCGGGAGCTCCTGCGTCACATCGATCAGGCCACTCCACAGGTCCAGATCGAAGCGCGCATCGTCGAGGCTACTTCGACGTTCACCAAGGCGATGGGTGTCCAGTGGGGCGGTTTTCTCGATGCGAGCCCCACCACTGGCTACGGAACGGGCCTGTTCTTCCCGAGCACGATCGGACTCTCGGGCGCTCAGAGCGGTAGTGGACAGCAGGGCACCGTCTCGGGCTTCGATCCGACGGGTGACAACCTCGCCGTCGACCTTCCCGTCCCATCCGGCGGTGGCTCGCTCGCTATCGCCCTCGGGAGCGTTCCCGGGCTGGTCGAGCTGGACGCCCGCCTGCAGCTCATGGAGACGGAGGGCTGGGGCGAGATCGTCTCCGCGCCGCGCATCACCACGCTGGACAACACGACGGCCAGCATCAGCCAGGGCGCTCGTATCCCCTACCTGTCGATCTCGGCACAGGGTACGCAGGTCCAGCTCGTCCAGGCCTCCCTCGACCTCATGGTCACGCCGCACATCACCTCGGACGGCAAGATCTTCATGACCCTCGTGGTCAACAACAACCGTCCTGACTTCTCGACCGCCGTCCAGGGCCAGCCGGCCATCCAGATCAAGGAGGCTTCGACCGAGCTGCTGGTGGCCGACGGGGACACCATGGTGATCGGTGGTGTCTTCGCGACGGAGGAGGCCGAGGGGGTCGTCTACGTCCCGGGCCTCGGCCGCATTCCGATCCTCGGGGCGCTGTTCCGCTCGAAGTCTGTCTCGGTGATCCGAAACGAGATGCTCGTCTTCGTGACGCCCTCCATCGTCGTCGAGGCCCAGCAGTAGCTCTCGGAGCGCCCATGCGGATCGCGCTCGTGGGTTTTATGGGCGCTGGCAAGACCACGACGGGGAGGCGCCTGGCGGCCCGCAGTGGTCTCCCGTTCGTCGATCTGGACGCGCTCGTAGAGGCGAGGGAGGGCTCGAGCATCCCAGCGCTGTTTGCCGTGTCCGAGGCCCGGTTTCGTGAGGCCGAGCGGCTCGCCCTTGCCGATGTCATCGCTGATGGAGACTGCGTGCTGGCGACCGGAGGAGGCACCCCTTGCCAGGCCGGGGCGATGGATGCGCTGATGGCCTGGGGCCATGTCGTCTACCTGGAGGCGCCTCTGGCGGTCCTCGCCGAGCGCGTGGGCGAGGGCAAGGGGCGCCCGGTGTGGTCCGAGGCGGCGGAGCGCTTGACACTGCGGGAGCCCGTGTACCGGCTCGCTCATCAGCGTGTCGACGCGACCCGGCCACCGGAGCAGGTGGTCGCGGCCATCCTGGCGGCGCTGTGAGGCTCAGCGTCGAGCTCGGCGAGCGCAGTTACGCAATCGTGCTCGGCGAGCTCGCGATGCTCGGAGCCGAGCTGGCGCTGCTCCGCGACGGGCGGGCTGTCCTGGTCACCAACGACGTCGTCCACCCCCTCTACGGCGAGGCCGCTGTCGGCGCTCTCGAGGACGGCGGTTTCGATGTCGATGTCCTGGTCATCCCCGACGGCGAGGCTCACAAGCACCTCGACACGTGGAGGCGGCTCGTCGAGGACCTGCTGGCTTTGCAGGTGGATCGGGGCACTTGCGTGGTCGCCCTCGGCGGCGGCGTCACTGGTGACATCGCGGGCTTCGCGGCGGCGTCGACGATGCGTGGGCTTCCACTGGTCCAGGTCCCGACGACGCTGTTGGCCATGGTGGACTCCTCGGTCGGAGGAAAGACCGGGGTGAACGCGGTCTGGGGCAAGAACCTGGTCGGCGCCTTCCACCAGCCCCAGCTCGTGCTCGCTGCCCTCGACACCCTCGCCACCCTCTCCGAAGAGGAGTATCGCTGTGGTCTCGGCGAGGTCGTCAAGCACGCTGTGCTCGCCGACGCGGACTTCTTCTCCTGGCTCGGGAGCCACAGCTCGGAGGTGCTCGGTCGGGATCGCAGCGCGCTGGTCCATGTCGTGTCCCGGTGTTGCGCTATCAAGGCTGAGATCGTCGCTCGTGATGAGCGCGAGGCGGGGCTGCGTGCTGTCCTCAACGCTGGCCACACGCTCGGTCACGCGCTCGAGCGAGTGCTCGGCTACGGTGCGCTGCGGCACGGCGAGGCGGTGGGGATCGGTCTGGTCGCGGAGGCCTGGATCGCCGTGGCCCGAGGGGAGGCCGATCCGTCGCTGCCTGCTGAGATCGGGCGGCTCCTGGCGAAGCTCGGTTTACCCCTGCGGTGGCCCGGCGTGTGCCCTGAGGACATCGCTGAGGCCGCCCTGATGGACAAGAAACGGCTGCGTGGTATGGTCCGCGTGGCCTATCCGGTCTCGATTGGGCGGGTGCGCATCGCTGGAGTCGAACAAGCTGAGCTGCTGGAGGCCGCCCGACGGCTTTCCGAACCTACGGAGAACTGATGACTCTTCTGCCCCTCGCCCTCTCGCTGGGTTGCCTCTCTGACCTCGGCCACCAGGCGCCCAGCGCCTACGAAGTGGAGACGATCGAGAACGTGCTCCTCGTCTGGGACTCGTCGTACAACGACTACGACGACGGGCTCGGCGCGCTGATCCCCGTAGACGCTCTCGTAACGGACGAAGAAGAAAACCCACAGTCGAACATCCGCGTCGAGTTCATCTCCGGCAGCGCTGGCGTCTACGTCCTGCCCGAGGCGGCGATCCAGGAGGTCGACCCGCCGGACCCGCAGGAGGCGGGCTCGAACTGTACTCCCGGAGCAGAGGACTACGACATCGAGAACTGCGCCTGGTACGACAGCGACAGCGATCGGTACTTCGAGTTGTCCTCCACTTACTCCAGTGAGTACAAGCCAAACTACGCGTTGATCGCCACCGACCAGTTCGGTCGGGCTCGGATGTGGATCTACGTCGACACCCTCCCCAGCAGTGGAGACGACGAATTCGATCCCGCGTTCGTGACGGTCACGTTGGGAACGGTCAACGGCACGAGCACGATCAAGATCGAAACATCGAATTGAGCCTCCGGATCGTCGTATTGCACGGTCCAAACCTGAACCTCCTGGGCTCTCGTGAGCCCGATCAGTACGGCCGAGTCACCCTGGACGAATTGACGGGGCAGCTCGACGCTCTCGCGGTGGAGCTCGGCGTGGAGCTGACCCACGTCCAGAGCAACCACGAGGGCGTGCTCATCGACGAGATCCACAAGGGCGGAGACGGGATCGTCTTCAATCCCGGCGCCTACACGCACACCTCTGTGGCACTCCGCGACGCCCTCCTCGGGACCGGCGCCGTCTTCGTCGAGGTCCACATCTCGAACGTCCACGCCCGCGAGCGCTTCCGCCGCAGGAGCCTGCTGGCGGATGTCGCTGTCGGCATGATCGCCGGCTTTGGCGCCGACTCCTATCTCCTGGGCCTGCGGGCACTGGTCGCACATCTTCGCTCCGGATAGGCTGCTCGCCCCAGAGGTGAGCCATGGATGTCGAGCGCATCGAGGCGCTGTTGAAGGTCCTCGTGGAAAACGAGGTTGCGGAGTTCGACTACGAGGATGAGTCCTGCACCCTGCGGGTCTCTTTCGGTGGCACGCAGCCGGTCCAGATCGCACCGCCGATGCTTCAGGCCGCTGTCCCAGCTGCCATCGCCCCTGTCGCGCCCAAGCCGGGGCAGCCGGAGCTGGAGGACGATCCCAGCCTCACCGCGGCGAACTCGCCGATGGTCGGCACCTTCTACCGAGCGCCAGCGCCCGACGCCCAGCCCTTCGTCCAGCTCGGAGATCGGGTGTCCAAGGGTCAGACCTTGTGCATCATCGAGGCGATGAAGCTCATGAACGAGATCGAGAGCGAGCTCGACGGGGTGGTCGCGGCCATCCTCGTGGACAACGCCCAGCCGGTCCAGTTCGGCCAGCCGCTCTTCAAGATCAAGACCGACTGACGGTGTCCAGGCCCTTCGACAAGGTCCTCGTCGCGAACCGCGGCGAGATCGCGCTACGAGTCATCCGGGCTTGCCGCGAGCTCGGTATCGAGACCGTGGCTGTCTATTCCGAGTGCGATGCGACCTCGCTGCACGTGCGCTTTGCGGACGAGTCCGTGTGCATCGGACCGGCCCCGGCGAGCGAGAGCTACCTGAAGATCTCGAACGTGATCTCGGCGGCCGACATCACTGGAGCCGACGCGATCCACCCCGGCTACGGGTTCCTGGCGGAGAACGCGGAGTTCGCAAGCGTTGTCACGGCCCACGGCGTCACCTTCATCGGTCCCAACGTCCAGATGCTGCACACCTTCGGGGACAAGCTGAGCGCAAAGGCGGCGGCGCGCGAGGCTGGACTGCCGCTGATTCCGGGCAGCGAAGGGGCCGTCGCGTCCATCGCGGATGCAGTGGCGGCCGCCGAGGAGATCGGTTTCCCCGTCATGCTCAAGGCCGCGGCTGGGGGTGGCGGCAAGGGCATGCGGGTCGTCGAGGACAGCGCTCAGCTCGCCAAGGTCTTCGACCTGACCGCCACAGAGGCCATGCTGGCGTTTGGTTCTGGCGAGGTCTTCGTCGAGCGTTTCCTGCGAAACCCACGGCACATCGAGGTGCAGTTCGCCGGGGACGTTCACGGAAACGCAGTCCACTTCGCCGAACGCGACTGCTCGATGCAGCGTCGCCACCAGAAAGTGATCGAGGAGGCGCCCGCGCCAGGGCTCCCGGACGGGCTCGTCGAGCGCATCCGCAGCGCGGCGGTCCGGCTCGTGTCTGCGGTCGGGTACCACACGGTCGGCACCTGCGAGTTCCTCGTCGATGGAGAGGACTACTTCTTCCTCGAGGTGAATCCCCGCATCCAGGTGGAGCACCCGGTCAGCGAGCTCGTCACCGGCGTCGATCTCATCCAGCTCCAGCTCCGGCTTGCCGCTGGCGAGGTCATGCCGCTGAAGCAGGAGGACATCGTCGTGGCTGGCCACGCCATCGAGGCGCGGATCAACGCGGAGCACCCCTTCACCTTCCGCCCTAGCCCTGGACGGATCAGCGGCTACTACCAGCCTGGCGGGCCCGGCATCCGTGTCGACTCTGCGGTGCACGAGATGGCGATGGTGCAGCCCTTCTACGACTCGCTGGTGGCGAAGGTCATCGCCTCGGCCCCCACTCGCGAGCAGGCCATCGCCAAGCTCCAGGTCGCGCTGCACGAGTACGTGGTCGAAGGGATCGACACGACCATCGACCTCCACAAGGAGCTGCTCGCGACGCCGGAGTTCCGAGACGCTCGGCTGTCGACGCGCTTCATCGACGACTGGCTCACGAGGCGGGGAACCGAGCGCGCCTGAGAGCTTGGGGCCTTCGTCTGGCCTGTGCGAAGATGTGCGCCCCCCGGAGTTTCGATGGACAAGAACGAGCTCGAACAGCGCGCGCTGAGGGAGCTGGGTCGGGGTCAGACCGACCGGGCGATCCTCAGCTACATCAGCATCCTGAAGCTCGATCCGAAGGACCGCCGCATCCGTCAGAAGCTCGCGGAGACCTACCTCAAGTTCGGCAGACGGAAGGACGCGGACAAGCAGTTCCGCCAGCTCGCAAAGGCCTACGCGTACGACGGCAACCACCGCGCGGCGCTGAGCGTGTTGACCCGGCTCGTGGAGATGAACCCCAAGGACGGCGAACTCCACGGTGAGCTCGCTCGGGCGAAGGACCTCGGCGGCTACCGCAAGGAGTCCATCCCCTCCTACATGAAGGCCTGGAAGATCCTCAGCAAGACCGATCTGGAGCAGGCCCTCCAGTACGGCGAGGCCATCCTGCGCTTGCGTCCGGACGATGTGCAGTTCCTGGTGGACATGGCGGAGGTCGTGGTCGCCCAGAACATGGTGAGCAAGGGCTACGAGCTCTACATGCGCGCCATCAAGGACTACAAGCGGTGCGGTCAGCTGGAGGACATGGGGCGCCTCGCCGTCCGGGCGCTGGAGATTCGGCCTGACGAGCCCCACCTGCTGCGAGCCGCGGCGGAGGCCTGCCTCGCCGTCAACGACTACCAGGCGGCGCTCCGACACCTCCAGCCTGCTTACGCCAGGCGTCCTGACGACCCCGACGTGCTCGCGCTGTTGGCGGACTGCTTCAAGCGTGGGCCGGAGCCGGGGAAGGCCCAGCCTGTCCTGCTCGAGCTGGCTCGGCTCAACGAGTCACTCGGTAGGGCCGAAGGCTGGCTGGAGGCGCTGCTCGGCGCACGCGATCTCGGCGCATCCGGACTCGACGACGACGTCGCTCGCGCCCAGAAGGCCGTGGAGCAGGCACGTTTCCGTCTCACCGATCTGCCGGAGGTCGAGGCGAAGGACGAGGCCATCCTGCGTATCGGTGTCCGGGCCGAGGTCTTCTCTCGGTACGGCTTCTACGACCGCGCTGCGACGGAGCTCGAAGACGCGCTGCGAGCCAAGCACGACCCCGTCGTCTACGCGTGGGCCGCGGAGGTGGCCTTGGCCCGCGGCGAGAAGCAGGACGCCGTTCAGCACGCCGGCGTCCTCCTCGAGTTCATCGAGGCCGAAGAGGATCGGCGACGAGCGCAGCTGCGCATCCAGGCGATGGGCGGGGATGTCGAGCTGGAGGAGGCCCCCGACGAGGTGGATGACGACGAGGAGCTCATCGACGACGACGAGACCGAACCTCCCCCTCCCGCGGCACCGGCACCCGAGGAGCCGGACCCGCTGGCGGCGCCTCCCGAGCCGATGTTCGATGACGTCTTCAGGGACGGCGGTACCTTCGCAGAGGTCGACCCGGACGAGCTCGCGCCGGACTTCGGTGATCTCGATGACCCGTTCCAAGAGGACGAGTCGAGGCGCTCCCGCGGCGCTGACATGGACGAAGCCGAGAGCATGCTCGAGATGGGTCTCCACGCAGAGGCGCTCAGCGCGTTGGGAGACGCAGAGGGACTCCCCGCCGCGGTGATCCGGGCCCGCTGTCGCAAGGAGATCGAGGGCGCGCGCGCGGCCTTCGACGAGCTTCGGGACGTCCTTGACGAGTCTGACGAAGAGGACCCAGGCTTCGCGGAGGCGCTGTTCGTGATGGCTGAACTCGCCAGCGCATCCCGCAAGGCCAAGCTCGCGATCCGCACGCTGAGGCGCCTCCAGAAGATCGCTCCGCGGCACCAAAAAGCCGAGGTGACCAAGCGCATTGCGCTGCTGGAGCGACTCCTTGCCCGGTGAATGGGAGGGGTTAAGAGGCGGACGCTGAGCGGGCGTAGCTCAGCTGGTAGAGTCCGAGCTTCCCAAGCTCGTTGTCGCGGGTTCGAATCCCGTCGCCCGCTATGTCGGCGGAAGGGGGGAGGCTTTCCCCCTGCCGCTTCGGGGCTGGCGTGCGGCGGCCGCGCTACGTTGTGAGTGGTGTCTCATACCCTATGAGCCGACTGCGAAAGAGCCTCGTCGCTGTTGCGGTCGCCCTCGCTGTGGGGGCGGGCGGGCACTCGGTGGTCACTTCGCCCCGGGCGGCGGCGTGGCTCGCTGGTGCGGTGGAGGCATCAGCGGCCGATGCACTCGGAGAGGACGTCGTCATCGGCCGTCTCGAACCCTCGCTCTGGCCGCCGTCGATCCACGTGGAGGGCCTCGTCGTTCGATCCCGAGAGGACCGGCGGGTCCTCGTCACCATGAAGTCGGCTGACGCGGACATCGCGTTGTTCCCACTGCGCGCGTCTCGCCTCGTGCTCGATTCACCGGACGTGACCCTCCGAATCGGCCAGGATCTACCTGGACTCGCAGAGGGGGACTCGGGTCCGCTGGAGCGGCTTCCGTGGGACGAGCTCGTGGTCGAGGGCGCCCGGGTCGAGTTGGACATCCACGGCACGCGCCTGGTTGCAGAGGATCTCGACCTCGGTCCGGACCCCATCGTCGGGCGCTCGACGCTGGCAATCCAGCGACTCGCAGTGGAGCAGGACGAGTGGGTCCAGGCCATCGAGGGCGTCGAGCTCTCTGGTCTCGAGGTCGGCCCCGAGCGGATCGAGATCCCTGACCTCGACCTCGACTTCCCCGTTGCCCATGTCGACGGGGAGCTGCGCGTCGAGCTGGCTGGCCAGCTGGAGGGCCTCCTGTCCGTCGACATCGATCCCACAGAGCTTCCTCTTCCCGAAGGACTCTCGGCCGAGGGTGAGCTGTTCGCGGACCTCCAACTCGGCGGAACGTCATCGGCGCCGGAGCTCCAAGCGCTGGTCGTGGGCACGCCGGCGCTGCGACACGAGGGCGATCGGCACGGCTTCGGGGCCCTCGAGGCGAGCCTCCGGCTGCACGGGCGCGGGGTCGACATCGAGCGCCTGCAGCAAGTGATCGGAGAGGGCCACCTCGAGGGAGAGGGCTTCGTCGGCTGGGATGGCGCGGTGCACGGCCTGACCTTGCGCATGGAGGGCCTGTCACTGCACGAGGCCCTGATCGAGAGCGCCGCCTTCACGAACCCCTATGTCGACCTGCTGATCGACGGCGAGATCCAGCTGGCAGGAGCTCTCTCCCCGCTCTCCCTGGAGGGTCCGATGTCGCTGGCCCTCGCCGAGTTCGAGGTCGGCGACGACGGGCTCCGCGGGCCACACGACAGCATCCTCGTCATCCCCACCGGGAGCCTCGACGGTGTGCTGTCCTTCGACGAGGACGGCGTGCGCATCGATGCGCGCGACCTCGTCGCAGGTCGGACCTCGGGGCGGGTCGATGCATGGCTCCCCTACGAGGGCGACATGGACATCGAGGCGCACCTCCCCCGAGCGGATCTGAGGACCTTCTCCCCCCTGGCCGATGTCGGGCTGGTCGGCCGTGGGCTCGTCGAGGCGCGAATCCACGGGCCCTTTGACGATCCCGACATCGACGGTCGTGTCAGTGTCCACGACTTCGGCATCTTCGGCTACGACGCCTTCGAACGGCTCGAGGGACCCGTCATCTGCCACGACCTGGAGACGGTGGTCTTCGACTTCCGGGCTCGAAGGAGCTCGACCCGGGTGCGGGGGGAGCTCTTGCTCGACTTCACCGACGACTTCCAGATGGACCTGGGCGTGCTGGTGGGGGAGGGGCGCATCGAGGACCTCGTCGAGCCCTTTGCCAAGCTCCCTGGCGTCGAGGGCGACGTCACGGGTGTGCTCACGCTCTACGGGCCTCCGAGCACGCTCGACGGCGAGGTCGACCTCCGGCTGAGTGACGTCGCGCTGTATGGGGAGCGCTTCGGAAGCGGCCGCGGGGTCGCTCGGATGAGCCGCGGTGTCCTGGGCATCGAGGAGTTGTCGGTCCAGCGTGGTGACGAGCGTCTCGTCGTCACCGGTACCGTCGGCGAGGAACTCGAGGTGGACCTGCGCGCCTCGAGCGTGGGGCTGCGGCTCGAGCGACTCGGTGCCCTGGAGCCCGCCGAGGGGCGAGTCACGGGAGACCTCGTCGCCGACCTGCGCATACGTGGCGCGCTGGCCTCGATGGAGCCCGAGGGGCGCCTCGTAGCCTCGGACCTCCGCATCAACGGCGCCCGCGCACCCGCACTGAGCGTCGACGTACGCAGCGACGCCCGCGAGGTCCGCTTCGCTGGCGGCTCCCGCGACGGGCGGATCCAGGCGGAGGCGCGCGTCGATCGGGCGGGCGCCTGGAGCGCTCTCGGTGAGCTGGACGAGGCGCCACTCCACCTGCTCGCCCCGGTCGCGGCTGACGGTCGCGCCATCGACGGCAAGCTCTCCGGACTCGTCATAGCCAGGGGTGAAGGCTCCGATGGCAGGCTGGAGCTGACGGCCTCGAAGACCGAGTTGGCGTGGGCTGACCTCGCGCTGGTGGCGCCGGGGACCTGGACATTACGCTGGGACAGTGACGGTGTGGTCATAGAGGACCTCGTGCTGGAGGGCCACCGCACCCACCTCGCTGCGGCGGTGGCCATCTCCGGCGGGCGTGTGCGGGCGACGGTCGATGGTGCCTGGGACGTGGCCTGGATCCCCGCGCTGAGCGATGCCTTCAGCGACGCCCACGGAATCGGCCGCATCGAGTTCGCGCTCGACGGGCCCCTGGAGGCTCCCGACGGAGAGCTCCGGCTGGGCATTCACCAGGGGCGCCTGGTCTCGCCGCTGTTGCCCGAGCCGCTGGAGCGTGCGGAGCTACGCCTCCGCGGGGGGCCTTCCCTCTGGGAGGTCCAGGAGGGTCGGGGAGAGCTCGGCGGGGGACGGGTGGAGGTCGGTGGGCGCGTGCTCGCCGAGCGCTGGCGGCCCGTGCGCTACGAGCTCGAGGCCAGGGTCTTCGACGCCCGGATCTCTGCGCTCGACGATCTCCCGCCCATGGTCGGCGACGCGGATCTGCACCTCAGGGGTGCTCCGGATGAGCTCGTCCTGGGCGGGACGGCGACGATCGACGACATGGTCTTCGTCGAGCGCATCGACTGGGAGCAGTGGGCCGTCGACTTCCGGGAGCAGCGGCTCGTCGAGGGCGAGGACACGGTGACGGAGCGCCCGAGCTTCGACATCGACGTTGCCATCGTGGCAGAGGACTCCGTGCGCATCCGGAACAACGTCGGCGAGGGTCTCGCGGACGCCGAGTTGCGACTGGTTGGGGACGATACGCGCATCGGCCTCGTCGGCACGATCCGGATGGAGCCGGGTGGGCGGGTGTTCGTCCAGGGGCGGGAGTTCGTCGTCGCTCGGGCGGAGATCCGGTACGTCGACCCCTACAGCTATGACCCTGATCTCGACATCCTGCTCGAAACCGAGGTTCGAAGTCGTGAGCGCACCTGGCGGGTGACCTACCCCGTGGTCGGGCCCTTCTCCGACTGGCGGGCCGAGCCCCACTCCGACCCCAATCTGCCCTCGGCTGACATCCACGCCCTGTTGCTGTTCGGCATGACGCGCGAGGAGCTCGAGAGCTCCGGCGGCGCCAGCGCTGCCCTGGCGGCCGAGGGCATCGATCTCCTGGTCACCGGCGAAGGCAGCCGAGCCCTCGATCGACTTGGCTCCGACGCTCTGGTCGAGGTCTTCCAGTACACACGGATGGACGTGGTGAGTGGCGTGTCCCAGCGGGGCACGGTCGGCTCCGATACGTGGCGAATCCTCGTAGAGCGTGACGTCCAGGCGCCAGCGGATGCAACGCTCATCGGGGAGTTCTCCCTCGACGACCGCTACCTGGCGATGGAGAAGGCGCTGGCGCGGAACATCTACCTGCGGCTGTTCTGGTCCTCGCTCGAGCGGGAGCGCAGCCGGGACCTGGGAGGCGCCTACGGCGCAGACGTAGAGGTCCGGTGGGAAGCGGACTGATCGCTCTCTGGCTGGGCCTGGCGGGCGCCTCGGAGGGGACGTGGTACCTCGACCTCCCCGTTGCGCAGGTGCAGGTCGAGGCGGCCCGGGGGGAGCTGCCACGGGAGAGCCTCCTGCCGCTGTTGACAGTCCGTGCAGGCGAGACGCTGCGCCGAGAGGACCTGCGGTCCGATCTCGCGGTGCTCTACTCCACGGGCGCCTTCGAGGGTGCGGCGGTCGACGTGGAGCCGTGGTTCAGGGTCGATGAAGCGGGGCGCAGCCACCCAGCCGTGCTCGTCGTCTATCGAGTGACCCCCGCGCCCACGCTGAGGAGGGTCCGGGTTTCGGGCGCCCGACGCCTGGCTCGTCGGGAGGTCTCCGCGGCGACGGGGCTGGTGCGCGGAGACCACGTGCCGGCGAATGTCGAGATCCGCGTCACGATCCGGGTCCTTGGCCTCGCTGCAGAGGCCGGGCTCGACGAGACCAGCGCCGAGGTCCGGGTGATCGAGCTCGACGATGGCCGCGTCGATCTCCTCGTCGAGCTCGTCGAGGGCCAGCCTGTCGTGCTCGAGGAGATCGTGTTCACGGAGAGTCCCGTCTCTCCGGCGCGGCTGCGCCTGGCGGCCCGTCGGGCGGGCCTGGCGGAGGGGGAGCCGCTGCGGGCGCGGGACGTTCGCGCGGCTCGAGATGCCGTCGAAGCCGTCCTGGTGGAGGCGGGCTACCTCGAAGCCCGCGTCGGCGCGGTGCTGCCAGAGGGCGAGCGGCGCGGAACGCTGGTGACCTTCGTGGTCTCGGCTGGACCGCGACTGCGCATCGAGGCGCGAGGCGACGTGAGCGCCCGGCGGCTTCGGCCCTGGCTCCGGCTCGAGGGAGAGGGACGCATCGACGCTTCGCTGGCCCCTGTGTTGGAAGCGCGAGTCACGCGTGCGCTGCAGGACGAGGGCTACCTGGACGCGGAGTCGGTGAACACCGTCGAGCCCGGTGGTGGACTGGTGGTGCACTCCAACACGGTCGCCGGGCCCCGCTATCGGCTCGCCAGGGGCGGTCTCGCTTTTGTGGGCAACAGCAACTTCGACTCCGACTGGCTCGCCGCGGCAGCGGTGGAGGCAAGCCCTGACGTCCTCGGGCGTGGTCGGTTGTCGGACAACGGTCTCGCGCAGGCGGTGGACGCCCTCGAGGCCACCTACGCGGCCGAGGGGTTTCTCGATGCCGAGGTCTCTCCGGGTCCGATCCAGAAGGAAGGCACTCGGCTTTCCGTCGTCATGAACGTCGACGAGGGCACCCGGACGGAGCTCGTCGAGTGTCGGGTCAGCGGAGCCGCGCCGTCCCTGGAGGCGGCCCTGCTCGCGCTGGCGGCGGAGCTCGAAGGGCAGCCCTATCGCCCTCTCTCCGTGCAGCAGCTCGTCCAGCACGCCATGACCGTTCACCGCGACGCTGGCTTTGCCACCGTCGATGCCCGCGCGCGGACCCACATCGAGGACGGCCGGGCGCATGTCGTGGTCGAGGTGGACTCAGGTGAACGCCTCGTGCTTCGCAATGTCATCGTGCGCGGCAATCGTCGCGTTCGCACCGGCGTCGTGATGCGGGAGATCCCGCTCCAGACCGGCGAGTTCGTCACGCCTGATCGTCTCGATGGTGCGCGGTCGAACCTCTATGACCTCGACAGCTTCCGCTCCGTGGATCTCTCGCTGCAGGGTGAGGGCGCCCACGTTCGCGACCTGGTCGTGAGCCTGGACGAGAAGCCGAGCTGGTCGGTCGAGCTCGGCGCGGGCGTCGCGACAGACGAGGGCGTCCGCACATACGGCAGCGTCAGCCGCCGGAACCTGTTCGGAGTCGCCCATCGCGTCAGCTTGCTGGGGCAGGTCGGGTTGGGCTACGGCTCCACTGGGTGGGCGCTGGATCCAACCGCCCTGGAGTGGCGGGCGGGTCTCCGCTACGACGCGCCGCACACGCCAACGCTGGGGCAGCTCAGCTGGATCGAGCTCCTCGCCAACCAGCGGGAGCAGGAGCCGACGTTCCGGCTGGCCCGCAGCGGCGTCGGGACAGGCACGCAGTACGAGCTCGGCGAGCTCCGGCTCAATGGGAGCTACGGTGTACAGCTCCGTCGCATGGAGGATGTCGATCCGGGGGCGCTCGTCCCCGGGGATCCCTGGCTCGACGGCAAGGCCACCCGGCGGCGCGGGGCGCTGTCGGTAGAGGCCCTGCTGGACCGGCGCGACGATCCCTTCGACCCCTCGCGGGGGGTCGTTGCGAGCGTGGAGATCGACCTGGTCGAGCCCCTGACCAGCATCGACGGGTGGATGTTTCGGGGGCTCGCCCAAGGCGAGGCGCTGGTACCTGTCGGTCCGTTGCGGGTGGGTCTCGGGGGCGAGCTCGGCGTGGGCATGGCGCCCGGACGAGGCACGACCCTGCCGCTGGAAGAGCGCTTCCGGCTCGGCGGAGCGGGCAGTCTCCGGGGCTACCCGGTCGACTCGGTGGGGCCGAAGATGCGCGTCGCCGACCTCGATCTCGGGCTCCCGGACGGCGTCTCCCCGCTCGTCGATCTCGCCGCTAGGGACCGCAGCGAGCGCTGGGTGCCTACCGGCGGTGAGGCGCTGGTCCGTGGCTCCGCAGAGCTCATCGTTCCGCTCTCCCTCGTCGGCGCCGAGCGTCTCGAGTCCACAGCGCTGGTGACCTTCGTCGATGTGGGGAACGTCTACTTCCTCGACCCAGAGGTCTTCGCCACGAGCGAGGCCATCGATCCCGAGCCGCTCTTGCGCTACGGCGTGGGCGTGGGCCTGCGCCAGGCCACCCCTCTGGGTCCCCTGCGGCTCGACGTCGGGGTCAACCCGGTCTACTTTCAGGAGGACTGGGCCCAGCCTCGTGGCGAGGTTCCGGCCAGACTCCATTTGAGCCTTGGGACGCTGTGACCGCGGCGAGCGAACAGCAGTGAAGAACGCCGGGCTCGGACTGCTCGTGGGCGTGCTGGTCCTTGGTCGGGTCTGGCTGGCCCCCCATGAGTCGATGGCAGGTGATGCCTTCCTGGACGGCATGGGCACCCAGTGGTTCTACGCGCTGCCGGGCTGGGTCCTCGAAGGCCGGAGCGGCCTGGTCCATACGGACATGCTCTTCTACCCCTGGGGCAAAGAGGTCTTCCTCCACACGGGCGGGAACCTCGTCGACGCGCTCCTGGCGTGGCCCCTCCGTGCCGTCTTCGGGCCCATCCTCGGCTACAACCTCTTCGTGCTGGGGGTCTTTGCGCTGAACGCCTTCGCCGGGGGCCGACTGGCCTCGGCTTTTCGCATCGGGCGGGTCGGGCAGGGCATCGCAGCGGTGCTGTTCTCCCTGTCTCCCTACTTCCTGGTCGAGCTCGAGCAGGGCCGTCCCACTCAGGCTCTCGCAGCCTTCATCGCGTTGGCCTTCGCTGCGCTCCTGGAGCGGCGGGGGCTCGCCGCTGGCCTCTGGCTTGGGCTCGCTGGCTGGACCTACTGGTACGCGGGAGTCGTCGCGGGGACCTGCGCCGTGCTCCTGCTGCCCATCGCGCTCCTGGAACCGGGCCGCCGGCAGACGCTCGTCGCGTGGGCGCTCGCGGGTGTCACGTGCGGGCTCATGGTCGCGCCGGCGGCGGTGCCGATGCTGGCTGGGCTCGGCGAGGGCTCCGTGCCGGGTCTGCTCGCCGTCGAGCAGGGTCGGCTGCTCTTCCAGACCGTCGAGGGCGACAGCCAGTCGCTGTTCGTGACGGACTTCCTCGGACAGGCTGGTGTGCTCTCCTCTGGTGGCTTCCTGGTGGGGGCGCGCCTGCTGGGACCGGTGCAGCTGCTGGCCGCTGTCGCCGGAGTGGTGGCGCTTCGGCGCCGAAGTCTCCCCTTGCTGGTGTTGGTCGTCGTGGGCCTCATCGTCGGGGCTGGGCCACAGACCGGGCTGTACGAGGGTGTCGCGGTCGAGGTCGGCCTCCTCCGGCGATGGTGGTGGCCCATGCGGGGGACGGTCGTGGTCCACCTCGCCGTGGCCGTGCTGGCCGCTGCTGCCATCGCGCGCTTGTCGAGGGCCTGGCCACGCCGCCAGCTCGGCCTGGGCATCGTCCTTGCGCTCGCCTGGCCGCTCGGTCACGCGCCCCTGTCATCCTGGGAGGCGGCCTTCACGGGGACCAGCGACTGCCTCGCGGGCGCTCCGGAGGGCGCCGTCATCGATCTGCCCCTGGCAAAGGACCAGCGTCACCTCTGGCAGCAGGTGGGACACGGAAAGCCCCAGCTGGGCGGCATGCTCTCCAGGAAGCCGAGCTTCGGCTCGAAGGAGGTGGACGCGCTGCTGCGAACGAACGGCTTCGCCGAGGAGCTCGTGGCGCTCGGTGCTGGGGACTTCCTGCGCGGCGGCGAGGAGCTCAGTGGCCGCAGCGCGTTGATCGACCTCGGCTACCGATACGTGCTCGTGCGACAACAGGCCTACGTGAGGCCGAGCGCGACCGGGACGCGCAGCGACTACCCTCGGCTCGAGCGTGCTCTGCTCAACCGACTCGGCCCGCCCGCTTCACGCGACGAGGGCGGCGACAACGCGCTCACCCTCTGGACCCTCGACGGGACCAGCCTCAGCTGTCCCTGAGCGCTACCAGTCTGATCCCGGGCCGCCCCAGGCGCCCATGTCGTTCGTGGTGCCGTCTGCGTCGTTGGAGGACGAGGAGGGGTCGCCCGCGTCTATGCAGGGAGAGGTCGACTTCAGCGACAGGTCGTCGTTGTTGATGTTCCCGTCGTTGCTGTAGTTGTTGAACTTCGGGTTGGTCGACAGATCGCCGGTACCGCTGGTCCATCCAGAACTCGTCGTCCCGCTGCTGGCGTTGTACCAGTCGTCATAGGTCCCGGTGGCGGTGCCGGCGCTGTAGGCGACGGCGTTGCTGCTGTCCCCCTGCAGGATGGAGTTGTAGGCGTATGCCGTGGTCCCAGAGCTCGTGTAGATGGCGTCTCCGCGGGCGCTGCCGCTCGTGCTGGAGCTGTTGCCAGCCGTCGTGACGTTCGTCAGGGTCAGCGTTCCACTGGTCTGCTGGTAGATGCCTCCTCCGTCGGTGTCCGCGTCGTTGAACGCGACCACGGCGTTGGCGAGGTTGGCGTCCCCCTCGTCGAGGTTGATGCCCGCGCCGTCGGAGGCCTCGTTTCCGAGGACGTTGGAGGTGTCGATGTCCGCGGTGCCGCCGCTGCCGACGAAGAGCCCGCCGCCCTGATCGGCGAAGTTCTCTGTCAGGTCGGAGCCCGTGATCGTGATCGACCCATCGACGACATAGATGCCGCCGCCGTAGCTGTAGGTCCACACCTGGTGGAAGTCCCCGCCGGGGACCTTGTACTGCTCGTACTCGGGCAGGAGGTTGTCCTCGATCGCCACGTCGTCAAAAATCGGGTCGTCACCGTCGACGTAGACGCCGCCGCCGAAGAACTCGTAGATCTCGACCGTGCACGTGTTGCCCGAGGCGTAGCTGGAAGACGAGTCCGCACAGGTCGTGCTCGTGCTCGTCGTCGTCGCCGTGCCCGTGCCGCCGGTGATAGTGAAGCCGGACAGCGTCGGGGTCGCGCTGGTGCCGCCAGCGACGGTCACTGCGGGGCCGTAGGTCGAGCAGGTCCCGCTGGCGAGCGTCGCGGCGCTGCACACGCTGAAGTTGGGGTCGATCCAGGTGACGCTCCTGCCCTCGACTCCGGTGACGGTGATGCTCACGCCGGAGAGGTCGATCTCCTCGTTGTAGGTCCCCTGGAGGGCGATGACGCAGGTGCCGGCGCGATCGATCGCATCCTGGAGCGTGTCGAGCGGGTCGCCGTAGGAGCCGGTGCCGGAGCTGGAGCCGCTGATGACATCGGCGACGACGGGCTCGGCGCTGTCGGTGTCGTCACAGTCCCAGTCGTTGTCTGTGTACCCGGAGGGGGTGGAGCAGGCCACGGCGGTGGTGGAGGGGTCTCCTGTGCCGTCGCCGTCGCTGTCGGCGTAGTAGGTGTCGCCGTCGGTCGGGTTGTCGTCGACCGTCCCGTTGCAGTCGTTGTCGGCGCCGTCGCACACCTCGGTGCCGCCGGGGTAGCTGGTGGAGTCGAGATCGTCGCAGTCGGTGGCGTCGTTGACGTAGCCGCTGGGCTGGTAGCACTCGACGTCGCTGACGGCGGAGTCACCGTAGCCGTCGTTGTCGGCGTCGCGGTACCAGGTCGTGGCGTCGACCGCGCTGTCCTCGTCGATGTCACCGTCGCAGTCGTCGTCGTGACCGTCGCAGTACTCGTCAGCGCCCGGGTAGGTGTCCCCGTCGGTGTCGTCGCAGTCGGTGTCGTCGCTGACGTAGCCGGCGGGCTCCGTGCAGCCCATCTGGATGCTGCTGGCGTCGCCGAAGCCGTCGCCGTCGGTGTCGGCGTACCAGGTCAGGGCGTCAGCCGCGTCCGCCTCGTCGATGTCACCGTCACAGTCGTTGTCGATCGTGTCGCAGACCTCTGTCTCGCCTGGGTTCGCGGAGGGCTCGTTGTCGTCGCAGTCCCCTCCGACCTCGGCGTAGCCGGTGGGCAGCGAGCAGGCCTCTGTGGGGAGGTCGGAGTCGCCGTAGTCGTCGCCGTCGATGTCGACGTAGTAGGTCGTGGTCACGCCCTCGTCGACTTCGCCGTTGCAGTCGTTGTCCGCTTCGTCGCAGACCTCTGTGTTGCCTGGCCACGCGAAGGCGTTGGTGTCGTCACAGTCGAGGTCGTTCGTGACATACCCGGCAGGCTGCGTGCAGGCGTCGTCCGAGGCGTCGGGGTCGCCGAAGCCATCGAGGTCGCCGTCGGCGTAGTAGGTGGTGGTCACGCCTTCGTCGATGTCGCCGTCACAGTTGTTGTCGATCTCGTCGCAGACCTCTGTGTTGCCGGGGTAGCTGTTCGCCTCGCCGTCGTCGCAGTCGCTGCCGTTGGGGACGTAGCCGGCCGGCTTCTCGCAGGCGTCGATGCTGCTGTCGGGGTCGCCGAAGCCGTCGGCGTCGGAGTCCTGGTAGAAGGTCGTGGTGACGCCTTCGTCGATCTCGTCGTTGCAGTTGTTGTCGTTGCCGTCGCAGATCTCCGTCGCGCCCGGGTTGACCGAGACGTCGTTGTCGTCGCAGTCCTCCGATGCGACGTAGCCGTCGCCGTCGTAGTCGACACCGCCTCCGGAGTCGTCGTTGGCCATGCTGTCCAGATTGCCTGCGTTGGTGTCCTTGTCGCCGTTGCAGGCGACCAAGGCAATGAGGGCAAGAGCGATAGTGATCAGCCTGATCATCTCGTTCCTCCAGCGCCCGTTCTTCAGAGGGCGCAATACGCGCAGGGGGTGGCCGCCCATCTTAGCTGCCTATCGCCGTCTCGGAAACCGCAAAGGCAGGCGTGGCCAGCGTTGGAACACTTACAGCAGCAGTCCGTAGCGCCAGCCGGGGTCACTGATCCGCGTCACGCTGCGTACCGGGCGAGGCCGGCCGGGATCGCGGCGAGCGTCGTCGCAGTGCCCGCGACGTTGATCATGCTCGCCGGCGCGTGGTCCGTCGGGGCGCGGGAAAGACACTCCAGGATGTGGGCGGCCCGGTCCGCGGGGCACCACCCTTCTTTCTGGCGGACGGCGCCGCCCTCACCAGCTGGTCCGGGGGGACCAGCTGGGGTTGCTCCAGCCACCGGTCGAGGTGACCGGCACCTGGTGCCGCCCGTCCGCGGTGCTCATCCAGATCTGGCTGCGACCCGTCCGCGTCGACGCGAGGGCGAGGTAGCGGCCGTCCGGAGACCAGGTGGGATCCTCGTTGTTGCCCTGGTCCTGGGTCACCCGCTCCATCGACTTGCCGTCGACTCCGACGGTGAAGACGTCGTAGTGGCCGTCGCGACCCACGAACGCGATGCGGTCTCCATCCGGTGACCAGGCCGGGTCCGTGTTGTGGTTGCCCTGGAAGGTCACCCGCCGCGCCTCTCCACCCTCGACTCCCATGACGTAGATCTGCAGCCCCCCGCTGCGCTCGCTGGCGAAGGCGATCTGGGTCCCGTCAGGGCTGAAGGTCGGCGCGACGTCGATGCCGGGTGCGCGGGTGAGCTGCCCGATCGACGCGCCGGTGTCCGAGATGCCGAAGATGTCGGTGTCACCGCCGCTGGTGAGCGTGAGGGCGAGCTTGTCCCCGGCTGGGTGCCAGGCCGCGCCGATGTTGACGCCGCGTCTGCTGGAGATGCGCTTCACCGTCCCCTTCGCCAGATCGGCGAGGAAGAGGTCGGGGTTGCCGCTGCGGTAGCTCGTGAAGGAGATCCGCGTTCCCTCGGGCGACCACGACGGCTGCAGGTTGATCGAGCCGTTGTTGGTGATGGACGTGAGGCCCTGACCGTCGACGTCCAACAGCGCGATCTCCTTGTTGCCGCTGGCGCTCGTGACCGCGGCGATGCGGGTCGTGAAGATGCCGGGCTCGCCGGTCACGAGCCGGATGATCTCGTCGGTGATCCGGTGGCCGATCCGGCGCCCGGAGGAGCGCTTGGCGGTGAAGCGCTTCGCGCCGAGCTTGCGGGTGCCTGGCACGTCGTAGACCCAGACCTCGGCTTCGACGCCCTCGCCGGTCGCCGTGAGCGAGGTCTTCGCGAGCACGACCGGATCCGGGACCTTCCAGTCTTCGAAGCTGAACTCTCCGAGTCGGATCCCCGCGCTGGGGGCCTCGATGTACGCGTCGGGATCGATGACGTCGAAGAAGCCGGACATCTCGAGGTCGTTCCTCACCACCCTCCACAGCAAGTCGGTGTCCTCGTCACCGCCTGTCGGGCGAGGGACGGCGATCGGGATGTCGCGAGCCCCCGGCTTGATGACCTCGACGACGCCGGAGCCGATCGTGACCTGTTCTTCGGCTCGCGCGGGAAGGACAGCGACGGCAAGCAGGCCCAGCAGGAGTGCGGCGAAGCGCTTCACCTGGCGTCCTCTGGGCGGAACCGGATCAGGAACCAGTCCTCGTCGTTCGGCATGATCTCGGGGGGGGGCGCGGGGACCTCCGGCGTCAAGCGCACGGCGCGTGCGGCGGCGTTGTCGAAGGACGGGTTCCCGCTGGCCTTCGACACCTTGAAGTCCAGGACGGCTCCGGTCCTGTCGATCTTCACGGAGATGACCGTCTCGAGGTCGGGGTCGTCCTGCAGTGGGTTGAAGCTGTCGACGACGACGCCGCGCACCTTGGCCATCCATGCCGCGAGGATGGGGTTCCCGATCGCTCGGCTGCTGGTTCCGACGGCGCCCTCGACGCCCTCCGCCGAGGTCTTCTGCCGGTCCTTGTCATCCTGGCCCAGCGCGGCCAGCGCCTTCTGGCGATCGATGATGCGTTGACGCGCAGCGGCGTCGAACTCGCTGGGCGGCGGGGCGTCCGGCTCGAACTTCACCAGCTCCGAGTCCGTCTTCACCACCTCGCTGGTGGGCGGGGCCGCGATGGCCTCCTTCTGTGGCATGTTCTCCGCCTTTGGGAGCGCCGCCAGGCTGACCTCCATGACCTCGTCGGGGTCGAACATCGGGCCGGAGCGCGGCGCGCAGTTGGCCGCAAAGAGGATGCAGATCACCGCGGCGACGTGCAGACCGAGCGAAGCGGGCAGCGCCTTGCCGGGCTTCCACGGCTCGGGCCGCAGGGCGGACTTCACTCGGGGACCGGCTGGGTGACGAGGCCCACTTTTCCGATGCCCGCATCCTTGGCCATCGCCATGAGATCCATGACCCGCTGGTAGGGGATTGCCCCGTCTGCCTTCACGAAGACGGCCGCCTCCGGGTTGGCTTCATGAATCGCCTTCAACTTCCTCGCCATCTCGTCGGGATCATAGGACGTCTTGTCGATGTAGAGGTTCCCGTCTGCGTCGATGGAGAGCACGACCTGGTCGTCAGCGCCCGTGAGCGGCGGCGCCTCGCTGTTCGGCAGGTCGATCTCCACCCCCTGCACCATCATCGGGGCCGTCACCATGAAGATGATCAACAGCACGAGCATGACGTCGACGAAGGGCGTGACGTTGATCTCGGAGAGCATCCCCCGGTCGTCGCCGCCCGTCATGGCCATGGCTCAACCTCGCGCGAAGTGGCGCTTGACGATGTTCAGGAAGTCCGAGCTGAAGTTGTCCATCTCGGAGGCCAGCACGCGAATGCGGGCGTTGAAGAAGTTGTACGCGATGACCGCCGGGATGGCCGCGGCGAGGCCGACCGCCGTCGCCACCAGCGCGTGCGCGATGTCCGGTCCGACGACCTGGATCGACGCGCTGCCCGTCTCTCCGATCTTCTGAAAGGCGCGCAGGATCCCCCACACGGTCCCGAAGAGCCCGATGAAGGGCGCGGTCGAACCGGTCGTCGCCAGGACCGGGATGAGCCGCTCGAGCGCCGTGAGCTCCACGCTGGCCGCTCGCCGGAGGGAGCGGGCGAGGTTGTCGATCCCGCCCAGGTCCATCACGTTCGGCCCGTCCGTCTTCTCCCTCTGGGCGCTGGTGAGCTTGTGGAGCTCGACGTAGCCAGCCTTGAAGACCTCTGCGATGGGGGAGCTTCCGTAGCGCCCGGCCTTCTCGTAGACCTTGTCCAGGGCGCGGCTCTGCCAGAAGAGGTCGAGGAACTCCGCCGACTGGTTGGTCGCCGCCCGCAGCAACATCGCCTTGTTGATGATGATGACCCAGCAGGCCACCGACATCACGACGAGGACGAGCAGCGTGAGCTGGACGACGAAGTCCGCCTCGAGGAAGAGGTCGGTCATGGAGGGGCTGGTGGCGGCGGGGGTGGCGGCTACGTAGGCCCAGATCACGGAGTCCACCTACTGCTTCTCCACCGGCGTGCGCTGACGTGGGCCCATCCAGGAGCTCATTCCGTCGAGCACGTTGTAGATCCGATGGGCTCCCACGCTGGTCATGAACTCTGCCGCGGCGGCGCTCCGGTCTCCACCCTGGCACACGAAGACGAGGTGGTTCTGCTGCCCGAGCTCTCTCCAGCGGTGGGGGAGCTCGTCCACTGGGATGTGGACGGCGTGGATGCTGTGGTCGGCGTCGAACTCGGACTTCGTTCGCACGTCGACGAGCTTGTAGGGGCTGTCGGCGGCAGTGATGAGCTCCTCGGCCTCGACAGAGTCGCAGTCCACGACCGAGGCGGGGCCTCGTCCGGGATCCCGGACGAAGCTGCCGCGCTGGTCACCGGTGGTGTCGGCGGCGCCCTCGACTGGCAGGTCCCGGCCCTCTGCCTCGGCGAGGCTGGCCAGGACGCGCTCGACGTCGACGTGCTCGGTCTCGGCGAGCAGGACCCGGTTGCCCTTGTCCACGACGTACACGGCGTCGCGGCAGAGCGGGCGCACCCTGCGACTCACGCCGAAGGCCCGAGCCGTCAGCGCGAGGGTGTCGTAGAGGAAGTGGACGTCGACGCGCAGGTGCGCTCTGAGGTCCCGGAGGCGGTCCGTCGGCGCGGTGTTGATGCCGTAGACGACGGCATCCAGTGTCTCGAAGCGGGTCCTCTCGGCGTCGATGGCCTTGAAGTAGGCCTCTGTGCTGGCGCTCTCGTCGCGAAAGAAGACGAGGACCACGTTGAGGTTTCCGCGGAAGTCCCGGATCTTGACCCAGGTCCCCTCGTCCGCTGTCAGCGACAGAGGTGGCACCTCCTCGCCGACGCTCAGCGGCGCGAAGCGGAGCATGTCTCGGACGACGCCCATGGATCCTCGAAGCGAGTCAAGGCTCCCCTAACGAGGTCACTGATCGTCTTCGACCACTTCGGCTTCCTCGACGGGCGGAGCTGGCAGGAGGCGGGGGGCCGCGTCCCTCGCCATGTCCTGAAGCAACGCCTTCATGCGCCGGCCCTGGCTCTTCATCCGGCGATTCGCCGCGTAGGCGGAGATTCCGGTCGCCATGCCGGGGATCCAGCGAATGCCCTTGCCCAGCACGCTCCAGACGGCTCGGGTGGCGACCTTTCGGGCGATCCAGGCCGCCATCTCCTTGGACGCCGGGAGCTGTGAAGCCGCTGTCGACGGGAGGTCCTTGACCCGCAGCTCCATTTCCTCTGGCAGCTCGATCTGCCAGGCGGCTGCGACCGTCTTCCACATCACGACATAGCCGCGCGCCTGCTCGGGGTCGTGGCCGTAGAGCACGCAGAGGCGCTGCGCGAGGCGCAGGACATGGATGACACTGGCCAGCGCCTCCGGAGGCACTCCGATGGCGCCGGCGGCCCCACCGGCGGCGCCGATGGCGGTGGCCTCACGGCGGGCCAGCGCGATGAGGGCGTCGGCGGCGAGGCCCAGCTCCTCGACCGTCGGGTGGCAGCCCATCTCGACGAAGGGGACTCCGGCCGCGCGAAGATCATCGCGGACCTCCTCCGTCTCGAGACTGGCGGCGGCGTAGATCGCCGGGAGCAGATCGGTCTCGAGGCGGTCATCGGCCCTGTCCTTGAGGTCGTCCCAGACATTGCTCATGCGCATACCTTCGTCACGGACACTCCGGCGGGCCAGCGGTTCTCGCGAAGGCCGCGCCGCGATCATCGCGCAGGAGCAGCTCCCAGCACGGCGACGAAGTGGCGGCGGGGATCAGCGTCTGCCCGTGGAAGGCCTCCAACAGCAGCATCCCGTCGACCTCTGCCAGCCCCTCCTCCCAGCGCTGTTCAGCCCGTGACGTGAGGATGTAGGCGTGGAAGGTGGGGTCGTCGAAGATCCAGGTCCGGATGTCCATCGAGGTCTTCGCCGAGGGCATCGTCCAGTTCAGGTAGCCGCCGTACTCCGGGGCGTTGAACAGTCTCTGGACGCCGCGTTCGGACAGGGCTGCGACCAGCTCGACCGGCGTGTCCCGGTGGAGCGGCTGCGGGAGTGGCTGGACGAGTCGTGCGATGAAGACGAGCCAAGCGGCGCCGAGCACGATGCCGAGGGGACCGAGCAGCCTGTTTCCACGGTCCGGGCCCATCGACTCCCCGAGCCGCTGGGCAAGGGCGGGAGCGGTGGCGAGGCCGAACCAGGCGATGAAGCGGGTCCCGCTGAGCCCGAGGAGACCGAAGGCGAGCAGGATCAGCAGATCTGCCCAGGGACGCCGGCGTCGTTGCAGGCCGGCCAGGATCCACCAGCCTCCGAGCACGACCAGGAAGCGCATGCCCTCGAAGGTGCTGGGGTCCGGCGGGTACCACTCGACGAAGTCCCGCTCTCTGGGGAGCGCGCTGTTGTCGAGTACGTAGAGCCAGATGGCGGGCCCGTAGGGACCCAGGCAGGCACCGATCGCGACGCCGATGCAGATGAGCCATGGGGTGGCGATCTCCCGTCCGGGTCGATCGTCCAGCGCCGCCCCGAGTCCGGCGAGGGCGAAGAAGACGACGCCCGCGCCGAAGCTGCCGTGCAGCGGCGCCCAGAGAGCGCCCCCCAGCACCCCGGCGAACAGGGCGAGCGCCGGATGACGCGGTCGCGCCGCCAACCAGACCAGGCCCGCGAAGATCGGGAAGACCCAGGTCTGGCCGCGCACCACCGTGTTCTGCAGCACCAGCGCCCAGGCGACGAAGCCGGCGACGGCGGCGGCCCGGCGGTCGATCCCGCGGGCGAGGCAGGCCCGGATCACGAACAGCACGGCCAGCGCGACGGCGACTCCGTTGAGCAGGCGCAGCCCGTACAGGCCGACGGCCTCGTGGAGCAGGTAGGAGAGCAGGGAGAAGCCCCAGGTCCCGTTGACGAAGGGCGTGCCTCCGGCTGTCCAGGTGAAGACCTCGTGCTCCAACAGCGCGCCGTGCTCGACCATCCACCGGCCCATGGAGAGGTAGATGTGGAGGTCGTTGGTCGTGACCGGGAGCGAGCCGGTGTAGAGGAAGGCCACACCGACCACGCTCCAGGCGAGCACGGTCCCGGTCGAGCGCATCAGATCCTGACGACGAGATCGAGCGCGCCCTCGGCTCGCCAGACCGCGAAGACCGCGTCCCCGCCTCGTTCCCCGACGTCCATCCCGACGAACACCGAGCCGCCGATCGAGGGTCGGATGGCGATGGGCTCGAACAGCGCGATGGCCAGGGCGAACTCGGCGCGGGGGGAGGGCCACGCGATGTCCTGGACGAGGGACGACCGGCCCTCCGAACTCGGCGCCTCCAGTCGGGTGTGCACCCAGACGACACCGAGCCCGAGGCCGAAGGTCGGTGTCAGGACCGGGTGCCCCTCGGCGCCCCACCGCAGGCCCACCCTCGCGGCGCCCTGCTGCTCGCTGCCCGCCAGTGGTGCGGTCGTGGCGCCGTCGACGAGGCGCTCGGGCCGCTGGAGCCGGTGGCTCGTACCCTGGGTCTCGACCCACACGCCGAGCCCCGGTCGCGTACGGCGCTCCACGCTGAGGCCAACCCCAGGCCCTGGACCCCAGGCTGCGCCGGTTCCGCCCAGGGGGATCGCGGCTTCGCCCCGCAGCGCCAGGCTCCAGACCCAGTCGGGGGGGTCGCGCAAGCCCTCGATCGTGCCCAGATCATCCGACGCCGTCGCGGTGGTCGCAAGGAGCAAGAGTCGGGTCATACCGGCGATGGTAGCCCCCGTGTACGATCAGGGGCATGCGTGTCCTGGTCAGTGGGGGTGCGGGTTTCGTGGGCGCCGCCACCGTGCGGCTCTTGCTGGCGGAGGGTCACGATGTCGTGGTGCTGGACGACCTCAGCACCGGGCGGCGCGACGTGCTTCGCGAGGACGTCGTCTTCCACCACGGGGACGTTCGCGACCAGCTGGCCTGTCGTCGGGCCGTCCAGGGCTGCGACGCCCTGGTTCATCTCGCAGCGCTCTCCGCCGTACCCGAGTCATTCGTCGAGCCGGTGCGCTTCGACTCGGTCAACGACGGTGGCACCGCGTCCATCCTCGACGCCGCCTGGGGCGCCGGGGTGCGCAGGGTGGTGTTGGCCAGCAGCGCCGCGGTCTACGGCGAGGGCGGGTCCCGCCCGCTGCGCGAAGAGGATCCCTTCGACCCGCGCTCGCCCTACGCCGCGAGCAAGGTGGGGATGGAGGCCCTGGGGCGGGTCTATGCCCACCGCGGCGTGCACGTCGGGCTGCTTCGCTACTTCAACGTCTTCGGCCCGGGGGCCTCGGCGAACTCGGTGGTCCCGCGCTTCGTGCTGCGGGCTCGCGCGGGCCTTCCGTTCGAGATCGAGGGGGACGGGGAGCAGCTCAGGGACTTCATCCACGTGGAGGACGTGGCACGAGCGAATGTCCTGGCTCTCCGGCGCAGCGCCGGCACGGTCAACATCGGCTCTGGCCGCGCGACCTCGATTCGCGAGCTGGCGGACGCGATCGGTGTTCTGTTCGGAAGCCCCGGAGTTCGCCGCGTCGGCGGGCGGGAGCACGATCTCCGAAAGAGCGTGGCGGACGTACGCAGGGCCCGTCGGCACCTCGGTTGGAGCCCCAGGATCGAGCTCGAAGAGGGTCTCCGGGAGCTGCTCGAAGCGACCGGCGGCGTGCATCGAGCGGACAAGGGCAGTTAGGGGTTCAGAGGTCCCTCATCCCGGAGCGCTTGCCGTGAATCTGGACTCCGCCCTGAACCTCGCTGGAGACGACAGGCTGCAGGCCCTCGTCCGCCTTGCGGATCAGTTGACCCAGGCCGCCGCTGCGGGCGAGAAGCCCGACGGTATCGACCGCACCATCGCGGCCATGCTCGAGGTCGTCGATGGCCACGCGGGCAGCGCGCAGCTGCGGATGATCGTCGGCGAGGCCCTCGGCCGGCTGGGCGATCCCCGCATCGTGAGCCCCGAGTCCGAGGACTACTGGGCGCTCGTGCCGCTGGATTTCGGCGACGTGCTCGTCGGGCGCTTCCCCGTGACGATCGCCGAGTGGCGCACCTTCGTCGCAGAGGGCGGCTACGAGGACGACGACGTCTGGGACGACGAAGGCCTCGCGTGGCGTGACTCCACGAACCGGCGTCTGTGGCCGGAGCTGGCCGCGCGGGACTCGGTCCGCCACCTCGTCGTCTCCAACCAACCGGTGGTCGGTATCTGCTGGCACGAGGCCCGCGCCTATGCCTGCAAGCACGGCGCCAGGCTGTTGAGCTTCTCCGAGCGGATGGAGGTGGCGCGCGGTGTCGAGAAGCGGCCCTATCCGTGGGGCGCCCCTTTCGGCAGCGGCAACGCCAACACTCGGGAAGAGGTCCTCGGAAAGCCCTGCGCCGTCGGCTTGTTCCGCGGCGACCGCACGCCGGAGGGGGTCTACGATCTCGCTGGCAACGTCGCTGAGTGGACCGGGGATCGAGTCGGTGACGAGTGCGTCATCCATCCGGGCAGCTGGGAGCAGCCCTCGATGGCGTCCTGGGCCAAGGCCCGCGAGCTCGCGCGCAAGGGCACCCGCGGAGCGGACCTCGGCCTGCGGATCGCCCGCGACGCAGACGAGACCTGAGGTCGGCTACTCCTTCGACTCGTCGATCTGGACGATCTCGAACTGCACGCGACGATTCGCGGAGCGTCCGGCCTCTGTGTCGTTGCTCTCGATCGGCTTCGTCGAGCCGTAGCCCTCGGCGACGAGGCGGGCCTTCTTGACGCCCTTGTCGACGAGGTAGTCCCGCACGGCCTGGGCGCGTCGCTGCGACAGCTTCAGGTTCGTCTCGTCCGTGCCCACGTCGTCGGTGTGGCCCTGGATCTCGACGCGGACGAGCTGCGGGTTCAAGAGCAGCACGTTGGCGACCTCGTCGAGCAGGTTGTGGGACTCCGCCTTGATCGTCGCGCGGCCTGTGTCGAACTGGACCTTCTGGAGGATGACCACCTCGCCCTCGACCACCTCGACCCGGGTGTCCTTGAGCTCGATCTCCACGGCCGCCGGGGCGACGCCGGGTTCGATGACGAACTCCGCGCGACCGGCTCCCAGCTCCGGAGCCTGGGCGACGACGGTCCACTCGCCCGGACGAAGCTCGGCTGTGGCGACACCCTGCTGGTCCGCCTCCATCGGGTCGACCTTGACTGGACCTACGAAGCGGACGTCGGCGGCCAGGGGCTCCCCCTTGTCGGTCTTGACCGTGACCTGCACCGGCTGGTCCACGAAGGTGAGGGTCAGGGTGCGCGTCTGGTTGCCGCCGACGGTCTCGAGTGTCTCGGACATCGGCAGGTAGCCTGGCGCTGACACGGCGACGTCCACCTCGCCTGCCGGGGCCTCCTCGAGCACGACGGTGCCGCCATCGGGGGTCGTGTAGTCAGCGCCGCCGAGCTTCACGCTTGCGCCGCCGATCGGGTCTCCGTCGACGTTCTGGATCGCGAGGACGAAGGCCCGCTCGCCCTCGCCGAGGACCTCGAGCTCGAAGGCGACGCTGACCAGCGACTCCTGCCCCGGCTCCACGTCTACGTCCTCCTGCTCGATGCCGTGGATCTCGCTGGAAGCGACCACGGTCCAGCCGCCAGGCTCGAGGTAGAGCACGCGCTCGCCGTCCGGCCCGACCCGGACCGGGGTCAGCACTGCTGGGCCATAGGCGCGAATCAGGGCGTCCACCGGGTCGCCCGCCGAGGTCCGGGCCTTGATGTTCACCGTCCCGGCGAGCCACTGGAGCACGATGTCGAGGCCGTTGTCGCCAGACTCCAGCGAGACCGGGTCGATGCTCTTGTACTCATAGAGGGCGCCGGCCACCTCCAGGGTCGACTCCCCCGGAGCGAGGCCCTCGAGGCGGAGGGTGCCTCCGGTGGAGGTGGATCCGACGAGCTCGCCGTCCAAGGCGATGCGCGCGCCCTCGATCGGGTTGCCCTTCGGGTCCTTGACGTCCAGCGCCAGGACGGCGTCGCCGGCCTCTTCCCGGAGGACCGCGGAGATCATGATCAGGCTCGTGGCGTCCGGCTCGACGTGGACTTCGCGGACCTGGAGGCCCAAGCTCTCGGCCGAGACTCCGACGACCCAGTCTCCGGGCGGCAGGGCGAAGAAGGCCTCGCCGTCTGGGCCGACCGACTGGGTGTCCATCGCCGTGGGGCCCTCGAAGCGCACCTTCGCATCGACTGGCACCTCGCCCCGCCCCCTGGTCACCACCTGCAGGGTGCCGGGCTTCCAGTCCAGCGTCACGAGCAGCTCGCGGACACCGTCCACCAGCTCGACGCTGATCGGCTCCGTGTCCACGAAGCGAGGACCGGAGAGCCTGAGGGTCTTGGGACCGGGGGTCAGGCCCGACATCGAGAACGAGCCGCCGTTGCTGGTGCGGCCGAAGCTCTTGCCGTCGAGCTCGACCCGCGCGCCGGGGACCGGCAGGCCGTCGGGGTCGATGACGTCGAGGCGCAGCTCCGCCGAGCCCAGGGTCTCCGTGAGCACGACGTCGACCACCTGCAGCACCTTCCGGAGCGGGTCCACGACCACCTCCCGCTCCTGGGCGCCGAAGGCCTCGGAGGAGACGACCACGGTCCAGGTGCCCTCTTCCAGGACGACCTGCTTCTCACCCGTAGGGCCGATGAGCTCGGACTCGAGGACATCCGGCCCGAAGAAGCGGACCTGGGCGTCCCCGACGACGCCCCCGTCCTCTGTGCGCACGCGCACCGCGACCGCGCCGGGAGGGCGCTCGAGCACGAGGGTCTCGGTCTCGTCGGTCGAGACCTCGAAGGTGTCGGTGTCCTCGAAGTCGTCCACGTCCACCGACACGGTGTGGTCGCCCTCGGCGACGCCCTCGACCCGAAGGGTGCCGCCGCTGGTGGTCGTGCCGTAGTTGTCGCCGTCGATCGACACGCGCGCCCCGTCGATGCCATGGGACTCGGGGTCGATGAGGACGAGCTCCAGGCTGCCCTCGCCGTCGCTCTCGTGGAGGATGGCTTCGAGTTCGGGGGGTACGAAGCGCTCCTCGTCGAGCTCCAGGTCCCGGCTCTGGGTCCCCTTGCCGGGCGAGGACAGCGTGACCTCCCAGGATCCCGGGTGCAGGCTGAGGATGGTCTCGCCGTCGCGACCGGTGTTCGTCTCGTAGCGCTCGCCCTCTCCGGTCACGACGATGTCGGCGTCGACGCCCTCGCCGCTGTGGTCGGTAGCCGTGATGGTCAGGTCGTAGGGTGTCTCCGCCTTCTTGACGACCGGGACCAGCTCCTCTTCGGGGCCCTCCAGATCGCGGCGGCCCCAGGTGATGCCTGCGAAGACCCGGTACCGAGCGGCGCCAGCGGCCGTGTTCAGGGAGGAGGCGCCACCGAGTACGAGGTTCATGTTCTTGGGGAGACCGACCCGCGCGCTGCCGATCAGCTCGGCGGGGCCGGTCTCGTGGACGGTCGAGTGGCTCGGAACGGAGGGCTTCCAGAAGGCCTCGAGGCTGAGCCCGATGTTGTCGGTCGGCAGGTAGCCGACGCTTCCACCGACCAGGGCCACCTGGGACGCCGCGCGCTCGATGGTGTCCGAGTCGTCGTCGCCCTCGGCGGACCGGGGGTCCAGCAGCAATCCGCCGTTGGCAGAGAAGCGCAGCTTGCCCCGTCCATACCCGGCGGTAGCCACGGCGCCGAAGGTCACGCCTTCCGTGCCGAGGTAGCGGTTCTGGTCGCCGAGTCCTACGCCGAAGCGGGGGATCACGGACAGCCCGGGCCCCGTACCGTCGGCCTCGGGAATGATGATGCCCACGGGGACGAAGAGGCGCGCGTCGCCCAGGCCCGGACCCTGCTGATCGCCGTCGGTGGTCTGGGAGAGGTAGACGGGCATCCCGGCGCCGACACCCACGCGTCGGTGGAGCGCGTAGGTGGCGCCGAGGTTGGCGACGGTGAGACCCCCGACGAGCTCGGTCTGGGTGATCGGGCCGCCCCCCGCCGGTTGCTCGTTGAGCACCAGGCCCCCGTCGGCGTACTCGAAGACGAGCCCACCGCTGAAGGTGCCCGCCGGTGCCGACCAGGGCTGCCAGATCACCACCGGGCTGGTCAGCTCCGCCTGGCCCGGGGAGTAGGTGATGCCGTGGCCGTCGAAGGCGAGCGCGGCCGGCGAGAACAGTACGGCCCCGAAGAGCAGCGCCAGCGCCGGTGTCCGCTTCATTCCTACCCGCTTCAAGGCTTCGCGGAATGCTACCCGAAACGACGACGGCTGGCCGCTGCGAAGCCTCCCAGGGAGATCAGCAACAGGCCGGCCGCGCCGGCTGGGCTGGAACATCCGCCGGTCATCCAGGTCGTCGTCACGCCCTCGTCGGTCTCGGGCGTCGAGGTGTCCGGCGCTTCGGAGTCCGTCACCGAGTCCGTCGGCTCGTCGGTGTCCACGGGCTCGTCGGTGTCCAGGGGCTCGTCGGTGTCGCCGGTGTCACCTGGGCGGTCGGGGAACACGAAGAGGTCCCCCGCGTCGTGACCGCCGAAGGCGCCCAGGTCCGCGGTGGACCCGTCCCAGTCGGTGCCGGTGCTGGCGTCGATCGCCGGGCTGGTGTCCCCCAGGTAGGGCAGGGTGTCGCAGTTGGTCGGATCGAAGAGCTCGGCGAACTCGGGGTCGACGTCGCGCTGGGCGTTGGTCTCGTAGACGTAGGCGGGATCGAAGGTCTCTCGCGGCTCCATGTAGTAGGAGCTGATGTCGTTGAAGAGGTTGTGTGAGCCCTCGGTCGAGCCCGACACGGTGCTGTAGTTCACGACGTAGCGCGCGCCGTCGAAGATGTTGTTCTCCAGCGTCGTCCCGGCCAGATTGGTGCCCAGGAAGATGCCGTAGATGGTCGGATTCTCTACGAAGGTCGTGTTGACCAGCTCGAGATTCGCGTTCGCCACCACGACGGCAGGGGACTTCGAGCCCCCACTGGTGCCCTGTACGACGACGTTCTGCAGCGAGATCTCCGCCACGTCGTTGTGGGCGATGTGCAGCAGGGCGGCGTCGTACCACTCATCGCTCGCGTTGGTGGCCCCGCAGAGCTGAGAGCGCGTCACCTCGATGTCGGTGCAGTCGTTCACGTACATCAGGCCGCCCGAGGTCGTGGCCGTGGGTCGGTGCACGATCACGTCGTCGAGCTTCAGCGCGGGCACGTCGTTGGTGTAGAGGAAGCCGCCGCTGTCGGCCTTGCCGTCGAGGGCAGTGACGTACTGCAGCTGCAGATCGTGGCCGTCTACGTAGAGATCGCCGCCCCAGGTCTCAGCCACGTTGTCGTTGAAGTCGCTGCTGGTGATCGAGACCGGGGCTCCCCCGCCTTCGATGAAGGAGAGCGCCCCCCTTCCTTTGCCGAGATGTTGTCTTCGAAGGTCGACCAGCTGATCTCCACGCTCGAGGCCTGCCTCGTCCAGATGGCGCCTCCGCCTGACCAGTTGTCGTTTCCGGTGAAGGTGCAGCCCTCCACGACCAGCGAGGAGTATGCGAGCTGGATCGCCCCATCCCCGGAGTTCGCCGTGAAGGTGGAGTCTCGGATCTCGACCTCCAGCGAGCCCGCGTTCTGGGCCTCGAAGGCCGCTCGCTCGTGGTTCTGCTCGAGGTGGACGTCTTCGAGCAGGGCGCTCCTCGCGTCGCCGTTGGCGAGGACCAGCACGGGCCAGACATTGAAGTCGGAGTCCGAGATGCGCACCGAGCGAAGGGTCAGCCCGGCGTCGAAGGCGTGGATGGGCGGGAGGTTCGCGATGCCCCCGTCCCCCTCGATGGTGAGGTCCTTCTCGAAGTACTCGACCCAGGCGCTCGACGGAACGAAGTCCGTCGCGACGAGGATCGTGTCGCCGTCCACCGCCGTGTCGACGGCCTCCTGGAGATCGGCGTCCTTGGGGACCATGATGGTCGCTGCCAGGGCGCTCGCGAACCAGATCACCGCCGCCGCCGCACCAACAGCAGCCCGGCGAGGAGGAGCCCGAGGCCAGCGACAGGGGCCGGGTCCGTGGAGGTGCACCCGCAGCGGGTCTTCTCTCCGTCGTCGAGCGAGCCGTCCAGTCCGCTGTCGTCGCCCGGCCCATCACCAGTGTCGTCCTCTGGGATGCCGGTGTCGTTCTCGACCGGCGTGCAGTCCTCGTTCCAGCCCTCGGCTCCCGGGTAGATCTCTGCGTCCTCGTCGTCGCAGTCGTCCTCGAGCGCGTAGCCGTCACCGTCCTGGTCGTAGTCGTCGGCGCCATCGCAGTTGCTGTCGATGCCGTCGTACCAGCTGTCCTCTGCGCCCGGGTGGATGTCGGAGTTCGCGTCGTCGCAGTCGTCCTCGTCGCGCCTGTAGCCGTCACCGTCCCGGTCGAAGTCGTCGACCTCGTCGCAGTTGCTGTCGATGCCGTCGTCTGGATCGTCCTCTGCTCCGGGGTGGATGTCCGGGTTGGCGTCGTCGCAGTCGTCCCCACCGTAGCTTGCGCTGTCGTGCCCGTCGCCGTCCGCGTCGAGGTCGGAGAGCCCGTCGCAGTCCTGGTCGACTCCGTTGTAGTAGACCTCCTCCGCGCCGGGGTTCACCGCGGCGACGGTGTCGTCGCAGTCCTCGTCCAGCGGGTAGCCGTCGGCGTCCTGGTCGTAGTCGTCCGCCTCGTCACAGTCCTGGTCGATGCCGTCGTACCAGGTCTCCACCGCGCCGCTGTGGATGGACATGTCCGTGTCGTCGCAGTCGCCGCCGCCGTGGTCTTGGTGGTCGTCGCCGTCGCCGTCCTGGTCGTAGTCGGAGAGCCCGTCGCAGTCTTGGTCGACGCCGTCGTACCAGGTCTCCGTCGCCGAGGTGTTCACGGCGTCGTCAGTGTCGTCGCAGTCGGCGCCGCCGTGGGCGTCGCTGTCCTCGCCGTCGCCGTCCTGGTCGTAGTCGGAGAGCCCGTCGCAGTCGGAGTCCGTGCCGTCGTACCAGGTCTCGGTGGCCCCGGGGTTCACGGCGCTGTCGTTGTCGTCGCAGTCGGTGGCGAGGTCGTAGCCGTCGCCGTCGATGTCGTCGTCCGGCGTGCTCGCGTCGCAGTCGTCGTCGATGCCGTTGTAGACCGTCTCGCTCGCGCCGGGGTTCACGGTGCTGTCGTCGTCGTCGCAGTCGACGTTCGAGTAGTAGCCGTCCGAGTCCGAGTCCGAGATCGAGGTCCCCGGGCCTCCGTAGGCGCCGATGTCCGAGGTCGAGCCGTCCGGGTCGGTGATGGTCGGGTCCCCCGCGTCGATGAGCGGAGAGGACGACGCCGGCACGAGGTCGTCGTTGGTGCAGTCGCCGTCCTCTGTGTAGTCCTCCAGGTCCGGATCGTCGGTGATGTTGCCGTTGCCGGACAGATCGCTGGCCGAGACGCTCCCGCCCGCGTCGCCGCCGTCGTTGTCGTACCAGTCGTTGTAGGTCCAGGTGCTGTAGCTCGCCGTGGGTCCGTTGCCGTAGAAGCCCTCGCCCGTGACCGAGTAGGCCACGACGTTGTTGGTGAAGGTCCAGTAGCTGGACACGGCGTTGACGCCGGCGCCCGCGGCGCTGTCGTTGCCCACCAGCGTGTTGTTCTCGAAGTTCCTGTAGTAGTCGACGTAGCCGTAGAGGCCGCCCCCGGCGGTCGTGGCGATGTTCTCCTGGAAGACGTTGTTGGTCCACTCGTCCGAGCCGTCGTAGTAGCCGGAGTAGTAGGTGTAGGCGCCGCCCCCGTAGTTGCTGTCGTTGTCGCAGAAGACGCTGTTGGTGACGGAGGTCGAGTCGTTCATGTAGGCGTAGAGCCCGCCCCCGTAGCGCCCGCCGCTGTTTCCGCTGAGCGTCACCTCGTCCAGCGAGAGGTCGTTGGCGTAGTAGGCATAGACGCCCGCGCCGTCGTAGAGCGCCGTGCCGTCGCTGGCGGTGGTGTCGGCGATGGTGAGGTCGTAGTAGCGGGCCGTGCCGCCGTGGAAGTAGAGGTTGCCGCCGGAGCCATTGGTGGCCGTGTTGCCGTCCATGGTGGTTCCGTCCACCGTCGCGCTTCCGTAGTCTCTGTGGTAGATGGCGCCGCCGCTGTAGTAGGCCGTGTTGTCGGTGAAGGTGGAGTCGTCGACGTCCAGCACGGTGCCGTAGTAGCTGTAGACCGCGCCGCCGTAGCCGTAGGTCGCGCTGGAGTCCTCGAAGGTCGTGTCCGAGATGGCGAGGGTGTCGTAGAGCTGCTGCGCGTAGATGGCGCCGCCGCTGCCGTAGGAGCTCGTCGAGTCGAAGCTCGATCCGTCGATGCTGACGGCGCCGTAGTAGTAGAAGTACATCGAGCCGCCGTACCGATTGGTCGCGGCGCTGTCGATGAAGTCGCTGTCGGTGATGGTGATGTCGAAGTCGTTTTCGGCGTAGAGGTCCCCGCCGCTGTAGTAGGCGGTGTTCCCGTCGAAGGTGGAGTCGTCCAACTTGAGGTCGCAGTACGTGCCGACGTAGCCGACGCCGCCGTAGTAGCTGCTGTTGTCGGTGAAGGTGCTGTCGCTGATCGAGAGATCGCTGTCGGAGGCCATGTAGAAGGCCCCGCCGTGGTAGCCGTAGTTGTCCTCGAAGTCGGCGTCGCTGATGTCGGTGGCGGTGTAGCTGCCCAGGTAGAGCGCCCCGCCGTTGTAGGAGTAGTAGCCGGGGGTGTTGCCATCGAAGGTGCCGCCGTCGATTGACAGCGTCGCGTAGTCGTAGGCGTAGATCGCCGCGCCGTTGGTGTAGTAGCCGGTGTTGTCGTCGAAGTCGGTGTCGGTGAAGTCCGCGAGCACGGACTCGCCGAGGTAGACCGCTCCCCCGTAGTAGACGGCGTAGTTGTCGCTGAAGTTGCCGTCGGCCATCTCGAGGTTGCCGTCCTCTACGAAGATCGCGCCCCCGTAGTAGGCGTAGTTGTCGTCGAAGGTGGTGTCGTCGATCTCCAGGTCGGAGCTCTCGTCGACATAGACGGCGCCGCCGTAGTAGCCGGTGCAGTCGTCGAAGCTCGACTCCTTGATGTAGGGGTTCCCGCCGCCCTCGACGACGAGGCAACCCCCGTTGACCGAGGTGCTGCCGAGGCCGTCGAAGGCGATGTCGACAAGCTTGGGTTCGGCGGCATCGACGAAGACACCCTGGTAGGTGGAGTTCTCGATGGTGAAGCCGTCGAGCACCGAGCTGCGGGTCTCGCCGTTTTCGAAGGTCACGGCGTAGGTCGTGCTGCCGCTGCCGTCGATGGTCGTGTCCGAGGAGTCCCCGGTGGACCTGATGGTGAGGTCCTTTCCGGAGAAGTCGATGGCCTCGTTGTAGGTCGCGGGATCGACTCGGATGACGTCGCCGGTCGTGGCTGCGTCGATGGCGTCCTGGATCGAGGTGTAGTCCCCGCTCCCGTAGCGGTCGACGGTGTAGGTGGCGGCGAGGGAGGGGAAGACGACGGCGAGGAGCATGGCGGGGCCCGGGAGGTTGGTCGGCCAGCATACTCCTCAGCCTTCTGGTCGCAGGCTCCTCACAACCAGGCTTCCCCCGTGGTGAAGCGGCTCCGCTCGTCCTTGTGGATGCGCGCGGCGGCGGTTCGCGGGTCGTGCGTGAAGAACAAGGACCCGCCTCGCTCGACGAGGTCACCCAGGAGCTTCGTCTTCTCGTCGACGAGGATCTCGGGGAAGCGGTCGTAGCCCATCGTGATGGGAGCGTGGACCCAGGGCACCCCGGGCACGAGGTCGGCGGCGAAGACCAGGGGTCCCTCGGGGGTGTCGAGTTCGGTGAGCATCAGCCCGACGGTGTGGCCCTCCGAGAAGTGGAGGCGGTAGCCCTCGCCGAGCACCTCGCTGTGGCTGTCCACGAGCTCCATGCGGCCGCAGTCGGCCAGCAGCGTGTTGAGCCGGGGCACGAAGCTCGCCCTGTCGCGGGCATGAGGCGAGCACGCCCTCGCCCACTGGCGTCGACCGACGACGATTCGCGCCCTGGGGAACAACAGTTCTGGCTCGCTGTCTGGAGACCAGGAGGACAACAGCCCCCCAGCGTGATCGAAGTGCAGGTGCGAGAGGACGACTACGTCGATGTCCCGGTGGGAGAGTCCGAGCTCGGCGAGGCCCCCCAGAAGCACGTGCTCCTGCTCCTGGATGCCGAAGCGATCGGCCAGCTTCGGCTCGAAGAAGGCCCCGACACCGGCCTCGAGCAGGACCTTCCGGGGCCCCTCGTCGATGAGCAGCGTCCGGCAGGCGAGATCGATGCGGTTGCGCTCGTCGGCGGGCATCCAGCGCGTCCACAGGGCCTTCGGCGCGTTGCCGAACATGGCGCCACCGTCCAGCTTCTGCGAGTTGCCGAGGATCGGGTGCAGCGTCACTGGACGAGCTCGTAGCCGTCCCGCATGCGGACACGTACGACCTCTCCCTCGTATCCACCCTCGTCGTACCAGGGGGGAGCGACCCAGTCCCCTCCGACCTGCAGGAAGCCCTTTCCGGCGACCTCGGGAAGGTTCTCCTGGGCGGCGAGGAAGGCGAGCAGGTCGTCGTGGGGACCGCCGGTCGCCTCTGTGCCGACGTGCAGCCCCTGGCGCTGGATCCACGCATCGAGCGGCGCGCGGCAGCCGGTGCAGGTCACGTACGCGCGATCGGCGAGGAGGTTGCTGACCTCCACCTCCACGCCGACGTGCTCGAGCACGAGCAAGGGGGCGCCGTGCTTGTCCACCAGCGTCGTCGGTACGAGCCGCGTCCGAGCGGTGAAGGGGGCCTCCGGCAGCGGGAGGGCCCGCACTCCGCTCGCTCCTGCCCAGTCGTCCCCTGGCAGGTCAGAGGTCTGGACGGTCCCGGGGACCTCTGGGGCACAGGCGACGAGGGTCCACCACATTGAGCCAAGGTAGCATCGCGCTGTGCTGAGCCCCGGAGCCCGGATCGGCGTCGTCGCGCCCTCGGGACGCTTCGACAAGGCGCGCCTCGAGGCGGGGATCGCGGTGCTGCGCGGCTTTGGCTACGAGCCGGTCTTCGGCAGGCACCTGCACTGCGCGCACCGCTACCTCGCGGGTACGGACGCCCAGCGCCTCGCCGACCTCCAGTGGGGGCTCTGCAGCCCGGAGCTGGATGCCGTGTGGGCGGCTCGAGGTGGCTACGGCATCACGCGCCTGTTGGACCGGCTCGACTGGTCGGCGGTGCGCAACCCCGCCATCGGCTTCTCCGACGTGACGGCGCTCCTGGTCGCCTCCTGGCAGAGGCGCGGGATCTCGGGGGTCCACGGACCCGTGCTCCACAACCTGGCAGAGGTCTCCGAGGGCAGCCGCGAGAGGCTCGCCGAGGTCCTGGCTGGCGGGCGCGCGGAGCGTCTCGTGGGCGGCAACCTCTGCGTGCTCGCGGACCTGTGCGGCACAGGCGATCAGCTCGACGCCAGCGGGCAGGTCCTCGTCCTGGAGGATCTCGCCGAGCCGGTCTACAAGCTCGATCGCATGCTCACGCGGCTACGGCGCGCCGGGGTCTTCGAGGGAGTCGTCGAGGTCCGCCTGGGGCAGTTCCTCCGCTGTCCGGCTCCGGACGGGGTGGTGGTCGCGGAGGTCATCCGCGAGGGCATCCCGAGCGCGATCCCGGTGCTCGAGGATCAGCCCATCGGCCACGGCGAGGACAACCATGCCTTCCGCTACGGTCGCTGAGCTCCTCGCCACGGCGGCCTCGGAGGGGGTCGCCACCGATCTCGATCTGGTGGTGCTCCAGGGCGACGCGGTCGTGCTGGAGCATCGAGTGGGCGGGGCGTCCGCGTGGGATCTCGCCTCGCTCACCAAGGTGCTCGTCGGGGCACCGCTGAGTTGCGCGGCGATCGACGCTGGCGAGCTCTGCTTCGGCAGTCGCGTGTGTGATGTCCTCCCCGGCATCGACCCCCGCGTCAGCGTCGCGCAGCTGTTGAGCCACTCCTCTGGGCTGCCGGCGTGGCTCCCGCTCTACGAGACGGCCTCGTCCCGCGCCGAGGTCCTGAGCCAGGCTCGCACGACACCGCTGGAGGCGGTCCCGGGCGAGCGCCACCGGTACTCGGACATCGGCTTCCTGGTGCTCTGCGCCCTGCTCGAAGAGCTCGGCGGAGCTCGCGTGGACACCCTGGTGGGGCCCTTGGAGGGGCTGTCCTGGGGGCACGTCGCCGCCGCGCCCACTGAGCGCTGCCCGGTCCGTGGATGTGTGGTCAGGGGCGAGGTCCACGATCTGAACTGCGCGGCGATGGAGGGGGTGTCGACCCACGCCGGGCTCTTCGGAGACGCCCTCGCCGTTGCGCGCCTTGGCCGCGGTCAGCTGCTCCGGTCGCGAGAGGACAGCGCCATCGCCTGGGCCTGGAGACATCGGGGCGCCGGCTCCCACGTCCTCGGCTGGGACGGGCGCAGCGAGCCGAGCTCCAGCGGGGCCTTCTTCCCGCCGGACGCCGTCGGACACCTCGGCTTCACGGGCACATCGCTGTGGATCGCGCCCTCCCAGGACGTGGTCGTGGTGCTGCTGACCAACCGCGTCCACCCCTCGGTAGAGGACCTCCGGATCCGGTCCCTCCGGCCAGCGGTGCACGACGCGGTCGTGTCGGACTTGCGGTCCAGGGGGCTCTGGGTGGGTTAATCTGGCTGGCTATGTCAGAGACCCGCTGGTTCGAGCAGCCTCCACGCGACCTCCAGGCGCGCGATCGCAAGCACTCGGGCAAGGACCTCTGGCTGCGCTGCGTGACCTGTGGCGAGATCCTCTACAAGCCCGCCCTCGCGGAGCGGCACCAGGTCTGCCTCCACTGCGGGCACCACTTCAGGCTGGATGCGCGCCCGCGCATCGATCTGCTCATCGACCCCGACACCTGGGCCGAGCACAGCACGGAGCTCGTCCCGGTGGACGCCCTGGAGTTCGTGGACAGCAAGCCCTACAAGGCGCGGCTGGCGGCGTCGCAGAAGAAGACTGGCCGCAATGACGCCTTCTTCGCTGGGAGCTGCCGGATCGGCGGCATCGCCATCGAGCTCTGTGCCTTCGACTTCGCCTTCATGGGTGGCTCGATGGGCTCTGTGGTCGGAGAGGCGATCACCCGTGTCTTCGAGCGGGCCGCGGACAAGCTCTGCCCGGCCATCGTCATCTCCGCCTCCGGTGGCGCTCGCATGCAGGAGGGCATCCTCTCGCTGATGCAGATGGCGAAGTCCTGCGCGGCGCTGGCGCGGCTCCGGGACGAGGCGAACCAGCCCTACATCTCGGTCCTGACCCACCCGACCACAGGCGGGGTCGCCGCGAGCTTCGCGATGCTGGGAGACCTCATCCTGGCAGAGCCCGACTCGCTCATCGGCTTCGCCGGGCCGCGGGTCATCGAGCAGACCATCGGCGAGTCCCTCCCAGAGGGCTTTCAGACCAGCGAGTACCTGATGGAACACGGCATGGTCGACCAGCTCGTGTCGAGGGACGAGCTGCGCGGGAGGCTCATCGAGTGCCTGCTCTGGTTCGGCGCCGAGCAGGTCGAGCGCGACCCGGCCGAACGCGACCCGGCCGAACGCGACCCGGCCGAAATGGACGCAGCGGAAGAGTGACCGAACATCCCATCCTGGCGCGGGTCGCCGAGGCTGGGGTGAGGCTGGGGCTCGACCGGGTCGGTCAGCTCCTGGAGCACCTCGGCAGTCCCCATCGCGGCCTTCGGGTCGTTCATGTCGCTGGCAGCAACGGCAAGGGCTCGGTCTGCACGATGGTCGAGCGTTGCCTCGTGGAGGGCGGGCTCCGAGTCGGGGCGACCCTCTCGCCGCACCTTCAGCAGGTCAACGAGCGCATCCGGATCGACGGAGAGCCCATCTCCGACGCCGACCTGGGCGCGCTGCTGGAGCTGGTCGACCGGCGGGCACGGCAGTGGGCGGTGGAGACGGGCCTGCCCGGGCTGCAGCCCCTGACCTACTTCGAGCTGTTGACCGTCTGTGCGTTCCTGCACTTCCAGCGCCAGGCCGTCGAGGTCGCGGTGGTCGAGGTCGGCCTGGGAGGGCGGCTGGACGCGACGAACGTGGTGGAGCCCACGGTCACCGCGGTGACGAGCATCGCGCTCGAGCACACGGACCGGCTAGGAGACGACCTGGCTTCGATCGCCGGGGAGAAGGCCGGGATCGTGAAGCCTGGCGCCCCGGTCGTCGTTGGATCGATGCCGCGGGTCGCGACCTCGGTGATCCGGGCGGCGGCGATGGATCGGGGGACCCGGGCCGTGCTCGTGGACGAGGACTTCCGGGTCGAGGGGCGGCCTGGCGAGTTCAGCTACGAAGGGGGCGGAGTCCGGCGAGAGGGGCTCCGTATCGAGCTCTACGGGCAGCACCAGGTGCAGAACGCCGCGGTGGCAGTCGCCGTCCTGGACGTGCTGGGCGAGGTGGTCCCCGAGCTCGCGGTCGATGAGGACGCGCTGCGGCGCGGCCTGCGGGCGGCTCGGCATCCGGGCCGCCTGGAGTGGCTGCACCCGAAGCTGCTGGTCGACGGTGCGCACAACCACGAAGGGGCCCAGCGGCTGGCTGCGTACCTGGACGAGCTGCCCCGGGAGGCGTCGAGGACGCTGGTCATCGGCGGAAGCCAGGACAAGGATCTCCGCGCCATCGGGGCGGTCCTGGCGCCCCACGTGGACCGGATCTACACCTCGCGATGCCGCCACTTCAGAGCGGCGGAACCTGGTGATATCGCAACAGAACTGGTGGACCTGGGCGTGCCGGTGATGCCCGCTGGACCGATCGAAGAGGCCCTCCCGATGGCCCGGAACAATGGCGGGCTCGTGGTCGTGACCGGGTCGCTGTTCCTGGTCGGGGCGGTGCGGGACCTCGCCGGGGTCTGAGTCAGATCTGGAAGACCCAGCTGGCCTTGGCAAAGACCTGCCACGACAGCGCTTCGCTGCCGTCGTCCCCCAGGCTCCCACCCAGGTAGACCGCTCGCGCCGGTCCCGTCTGCCAGGCGCCGAGGGCTGACAGCGTCCTGGCCTTCTCGAAGCTGTCGTAGTCGAAGAGCACGCGAGCCCACAGGTTGCGCGTGGCGTAGACCTCGACGCGGGAGCGGGTCAACGCGGCGCTGTAGTAGAGGTCCCCGCCAGGCTCGGCGAGGCGCTCGAAGGTCAGCTCCTGGCCGAAGCGCACGCGCTCCAGCGGAAAGGTCGCTCGCACGGTCCCCGCCGTCAGCGCGCCGATCTCTCCGGTCTCGTAGTGAGGACCCTCGCCCGCCTCTACCCCGGCGCCGAAGGCCAGCCAGCGCGTCGGGGTGCCGTTGGTGAAGACGACGAACCGCCGGTACTGCAGGCTCTCTCCGTCGAAGACCTCCGTGCCCTGAAAGGCCACGATGCCCAGGTTCATGTTGTTCGAGAAGCGGAACTCCAGCTCCGAGTCGAAGAAGAGGTCGCGCAACTCCCCGGTGGAGGGACGCCAGAAGGTCGCCAGCACGAAGGGGGTGAAGGACACCCAGGGGACGCGCTCGGACTTGGGATAGATGTTGCGGGCCACGCCCAGCTCGCCGCCCACCCAGTCGCTGTAGATGACGTAGCCGTTCTCCGCCATGAAGTCGGCGGGCTGCAGGCTCCCCCAGATCCAGGCCTCGTTGTCCTTGCCCTCGTACTCCAGCCGTCCTTGTCCGGCTGGAGAGGTCCGCATCTGTCCGCCCTTGTAGGTCGTCGCCGAGTAGAGCAGCGCGCCCGATGCGACCGTGCTGTCGCTGACGCGGGCGCGCCCGTCCACGCCTCCGACCCGGTTCCATGCGCCGCCGACGAGGGCCTTGTCCGAGTAGATGGCGCCGACGAAGCCGTCGCCGCCCATCGAGCGTCGCGCCCTCGCCACCGTGTCCAGGGCAGCGCGCGTGTCCCCGCTGGCGTCGAGGAGCTCGTCGTCGTCCCAGCCGTCGCCTTCGCTGACGGAGCCCTGGGGCGCCGAGTCCATGACGTGCAGGGCGGCGACCTGCCAGTCGCCGGTCTCCACCGTCGCCCGAGCGCCGTAGCGCGGCTGGGTCATCGAGCGGGTGTAGACGAGGCTCTGATAGTCGACGTTGAACCACTCGCGGCCTTCCAGGAAGAAGGGACGCTTCTCGTCGAAGTACAGGGCGTGGCGCTGGTTGACGTCGACCTGCGCTCTGTCCGACTCCACCTGGCTGAAGTCGGGGTTCGCCGTGGCCAACAGGGTGAGGGCCGGGGAGGGGTCGTAGCGGACGGTCATGCCCGGGGCGAGCCCCGAATACGACAGCCGCGAGCTGTCGGGTCCCTGGTCCGTCCAGCCGGCGGTGAGGCTGGGCACGAGCTGCAGCCCGCGGTGGCGGCCGATCTCCCCCGGGCCGCCGACGAGGTTCTCCTGCACGAGGATGCCGCTGATGTCGGGATCTCGGCGAGGCCAGCCGGAGCGCTCCCCGGTCCGACCCGTGCTGCGGAGGAGCGAGATGCCCAGCTGGCTCATGTCGGCCGGGTGCCGGACGGTGGTCCAGGGGATGAAGAACTCCACCTCGAAGCCGGTCTCGGTGACTCGCCCGGCGGAGTCCCACTGACCGTCCCAGGAGAACTCGTCGTCTTCGCCCGCGAGGCGGGTGGCGTCTGCCTGGCAGCCCACCGGGTTCACGAAGAACAGGTAGGCGCGCTGGGCCTGCCCCGCGGGATCCAGGTAGATGCCGACGACGTCGTCGCCCCAGACCTGGTCCCGCTTGCTGATGCGGGCGCGGACTTTCTCCGGAGCCGGGTCGATGACCTCGTAGAAGACGTAGAGGCCGCGCTCGTCGGTCAACATCCGGGCGCGCGCGTGCACTTCGGGCACGCCGTCGGGGGCTGGCCAGTAGACCACCCAGTCTTCGATGACGGGCGCGGAGTCCCACGCGGGTTCGGTCGCGCGGGCGTCGATGACGATCGCCGCGTCCTCGAGGTGTGGCAGCTGCAGATCGACTGGGGTGGGCATCGCGCGTGCAGCTAATCACAGGCTCGGGATAGAACACATGCCTTCGAGGGTTTTTGCTCACAATGCTGCACCTGACCTTGTCCGTCGCCCTGTCGGCCGACCACTACAGTCCCAACGACGTCGCCGCGGCGTCTGTCACCTTTGCCCGCTACTCCGAGGCTCTGGGACCGCGGAGCGACGAGCTCGAGGAGAAGATGGCCGTCTCCGCCAAGGCGGTGAAGGAGGTCGACCTCGCCGTGAACCTGCTGGGGGAGCGAGGCGCCCCCTTGTCGGAGTGGCGCGCGGAGGTGCGAAAGTCATACGCCCACCAGGCGCTGGAGGCGAAGTCCTTCTCCGACTGGATCCAGGACGCCTCCACCGCTGTCTTCACCCAGGCGATGGATCTCGCGATCGCCGAGCTCGGACTCGATGTCGTCGAGTGCGCCGCGCGCAGCGGAGGCATCGCCTCGATCACCGGCCCGATGGCGGGGGGCTCGAGCTGCGAAGGCGAGGACCACAGCGCCGCGATCGCCGCGGCGATGGACGCCAACACCCAGCTCAACGCCGTCGTCGACGAGCTCCTGGCAGAGGTGTGGCCGGCGCTCGCCCTGCCCACAGGCGAAGCCGCCGCCCTGGAGTGGACCGGTGACGACGGCAGCATCCGCATCGGCGCCGTCGCCCAGGTCCTCGTCGGCGAGCGTCTCGAGGCCCTGGAGGCGAAGCTGGACGCGGACCTCGGAGACCTCGACCGGGAGATCTCGGCCGGGGACGCAGAGGAGGCCCTCGCGGAGGCCACGAAGCACCGGCTCGCCTACGAAGCGAGCCTGGCCGAGGAGGGGGAGCGCCTCTTGTCGGCGCTGGAGAAGGGGGCCATCAAGGGCGGCTTCGAGGTCGGCCTGTGCGCGAACCCACCGACCCTCGGCGGCTGCGCGGGCAAGGACCGCACGAAGGAGTTCCTTTCCTGGGCGCGTGATGACAAGAAGGTCATCAAGGCGCTTCAGTAGCGGGGAGCCGTCGGTCCTCGATGAGCGCCCAGACGATCATCACGACCGCGTAGATCGTCAGCATCCAGCCCATCCAGCCGATGTGGATGACGCGCCAGAAGGAGTGGGCACCCTGGAGCCAGTTGATCGTCGCTTCGATCAGGAAGAGCCAGATGAGGCCGAAGGCGTGGCGGCCCCGCCCCAGGTCGTCCGCGTGGGTGGGGATCAGCGTCGCACGCACGACGTAGTAGTAGTAGGACGCCGTGGCGAGCAGGAAGAAGGGGATGAAGCCCATGGCGAAGGACTCGTGGTCCGGGCGCCTGCGGAAGGCCCAGCCCAGCGCCAGGACGAGCACCAGCGCGATGCCGTTGCGGACCATCTTCTGGTCCTTCACCCGCTCGCGTCGGTCCTGGTTCATGCGGTTGTTGTGGTTGGGTCGGTCCCCGCCCGCCATGTAGGCGATGCCCTCGACGGCCTCGCCCGGCGTATAGGCCGCGGCCACCGCGAAGCCCTGCCGCATGGAGCTCAGGTTGTCCTCTGTCGTGTGGGCGAACATGTTGTGGAAGTGGGTCTCGATGGGCTTGGGGCCCCACTTCGCGACGACGCCCCCCCAGAGCACGAGGTGGACGACCACGAAGGCCGCGCCGAGCTTCAACAAGGGCCTGTTCACGCGCCGGTGGCGGATGAGCTCGTAGGCCCCTTTGAAGGCGGGCCCCCACATCCACACGGCCGGGAACACGCGCAGTGAGGTGGCGATGGCCGCGAAGGCCCCGCCCCAGAGGTGCTTGCTCTTCTTGAGCAGGCACACGGCGATGACCAGCGCCGAGACATAGTCGTAGCGCCCGAAGGCCCAGGTCACGGTCGGCCATCGCGTCGAGTACGTGGTCAGCAGGAAGAGGAAGGTGAAGCCCGCGCCTGTGAAGCCGAAGGCCCACCAGACGAGCCCGACCGCCGCGATGAGCCAGACGGCGTCGATGTAGCCGAGGGCCTTGACGTTCTCTACCCGGACGGCGTTCGCCAGAGGGTGGGCGATGACCAGCCACGACGGGGCCCCGTTGAAGCCGTGGTCGTTGAGCATCTGGACCCAGGTCTCCTTCGTGAAGCCCTTGACGTCCCGTTGGAGGTGGATGAAGTCGTGCCGGAACTGCATCCAGCGGGCCGGATCGCCAAACAGCGCTCGAATCCTGGCGTGCTCCTCCGCGTCGGCGATGAACTCGGCGGTGTCGACGAAGTAGTAGTCGTCGGCGTTCTGGAACTGGATCTGGGGTGGCAGGGGACGCTTCTCGACGAGGCCTTCCTCGATGTGAGCGAGCATCACCGCCGGGTAGAGCTCGAAGTAGCCGAGCTCGTCGAAGTACTTGGCGTTGAGGTAGTAGTGGACGAGATCGTAGGCATCGACCCGCGACCTCCAGACGTAGGTCGTCTCGTAGCGGCTGTAGTTGCAGAAGCTCGCGACGCAGAGGACCACGAGCGTGCCCTTGAGGCCGCGGAGGCTCCACCTGGAGACGCGGTCCTCGCGCGCCTTCAGGAGGCGGTGCCAGAGGTGGAATCCGAAGGCGAGCAGGGCGGCCCCGAGGGCAAGCCAGACCTTGACCTCCTCCGTGACGTCCCGGTGAACGGGGGCGTCGATTCCGAACAGCGAGAAGAACCACTCCACGGGCGGGCTGTTATCTCGCAGGACCCATCTCGGAGAGGTCCATGCTCCTGCTCGCGCTGAGCCTGCTGTCCTGCGAGCCCCAGAGCGGGCTCGCCGTCATCGACCAGGGCATCCTCGTGACGGCGCCCACACGCGAGGCTCGGCTCGAGGCGGCCCTCGACGCCGTCGGCTCCTCTCCGCTCCACGACGAGATCATCGTCGGCTTCAAGCGCGGCGGTGTGAACGTGAAGGCGATGGTCGATGCCCCCGAGAAGCTGCGGGCGGTGCCGGACAACGTCGAGGTCGTCCCCATGCTCGACGGGCCGCTCCAGGCCCTGTGGTGGGGCACCGACGAGGCCGTCATCCACGCGAAGCTGCTGGAAGAGGGCGTGGGCCTGGTCATCATCCACCGCGACGTCATCCCCAGCGTCGATCGCGGGAAGTGGGTCATCTCGCGGCTCTACCACGACGACCACCGGGAGCGCTTCGCCCTGGCCTTCGTCGACGACGACTACCTCGTGTACCAGGTGATGCCCACTCCGGTGAGCTTCCCTCCGGACTTCGCCAAGGCCATGGCCATGCAGATCCGAGCCCGCGTCAAGGGCGAGGGCATCCAGCAGTTCGGGCCCGTCGAGACCGAGACCGGCAAGAAGTGGAACTTCATCGCCACGGTGCGCCAGCCCGGCGGCCGCGAGATCGCCACCGGGATGTGCGTCCGCTCCCGCCTCGACGACTGCGTCGACGAGCTCGCCCGGGACCTGGAGCGCGAGCACCGGCGCTACGTGGAGTGGAACGGACTCCCGGCGCTGGTGGATTCGATCGACGAGCACATCGTCGAGGTCCATCGCGTCGTCGAGCGCGCCCACGTCCTCGACACCGCCAACGACGCCGTCAGGGTCGAGGACGTCTGGGAGATGGGGATCGACGGCGCCATCATCATCGACAACACGCTGAAGCCGGCGAAGGCCGCCGTCTACCCGGGCGCCGTCAGCTACACCCGCGGGTATCGGGGAGCGGACCAGTTCCTGCGGCACGCCGCCACGGACTTCAGGCTGGCCTCGAAGCGGCCCTGGCGCGACCCGGCGAACACCCTCGAGAAGATCCGCACCATCCACTACCAGGAGCTGCCGCAGGGTCCCCTCGTGCCCTTGTTCCGCGGCGTCCCCCCGGTCCCGATGGAGCTGGTCGACCTCCCGGCCCTGGAGCGCAGCGTCGTGCGCGGCGGCGACTGGTACCTGGCGAACCAGGCCCCCTTCGACGCGCCATTGCAGTACCGCGACGGGCAGGTCGTCTACAAGATGTGGCCCTCTGAGAACCGCTACTCGGACGAGTACAACCTCGTCCGCCACACGCTGGCGACCTGGAACCTGGTGCAGGCCTATCACTTCTCAGGCGACGAGGAGTACCTCGACGGCGCCCGCTCGGCCCTGGACTTCACCCTCTCCTTCCGGAAGGACGAGGTGTTGCCCAACGGCGCGGTGATGACCTTCATCGAGTTCCCGGGCGACGCGGACCCGAGCGTGCCTCCGGTGCCCGTGGCGGAGCTGCCCGACGAGCGCAACCGCAAGCTCGGGAGCGTCGTCGTCGGGCTCATGGGCATCATCGACCTCGCGCGGGCGACGGACGACCACCAGTGGGACCAGCTGATGGTGCAGATGGGCGAGTTCGTGCTGCACCAGCAGACCGCCGACGGCAAGTTCGAGCCCTACTACGTGCCGCCTACGCACGCCTATGCGGACGAGCGCAACGACATCGTGCCCGGCGAGGCGGCGCTGGCTCTGGTGATGCTCTACGAGTACACGGGGGACGAGCGCTGGATCGAGCCGCTCCCTCGCTACTTCGAGTTCTACGAGCCCTGGTGGAACAGCCGGGAGAGCCAGAAGCAGACCAGCTCGGCGTGGCCTGCCTACCAGTACCCGGACCAGACTCGACTGGACCTCGTCCAGTTCGGTCCCTGGTCGGTCATGGCTGCCAACGCCTACCACCGGGCCACCGGCAACTCGGAGTACGCCGACTTCGGCCTGCAGGTCGCCCGCTGGATGATCGAGTCCTACGAGTGGCGCGAGGACAACGCCCCCTGGCCCGACTACGTCGGCGGCTACTACAAGCTGCCCTACGAGCTGCCGGCGATGCAGGCCTTCTGCTACGCCGAGGGCACGGCGGCGGCCTACCAGCTGGCGCTGCGCCACGATCCGGAGGAGGCGCCCTATTTCGAGAAGGCGACCCGCGAGAGCGCACGCTTCGCCCTGCAGATGCAGTACGACGACCTCAACACCTACGCCTTCTCACGGGCGGACGAGGTCTGGGGTGGTACTCGCTACGCGATGAACGAGACCAAGGTCCGCATCGACTACGTCCACCACAGTCTCTCGTCGGTCTACCAGTACGTGCTCGGGGCGCGCGAGGACCCGGCGCTCCCGCCGACGGTGCGCTTCAGCCCGATCCGCGAGCAGGTCGACAAGCAGCTGGCGGCGGCGTTCGCGCCTCAGGAAGAGGACGTGGGCGAGGACGACGGCGAGACGATGGACTGACGCAGTCGCTGGTAGTCGTCCGAGAGGTAGAAGCTCAGGAGCGCTCCTACGCGGATGGCGAGGTCCTGGTGCAGGATCTCACCCTCTGGTCCGCGCCGAGACAGCGCTCGCTCGAGGCCATGTTGCTCGGCCATCGGAAGCTCGACCAGGCTGTCCGGGCCGGTGATGAACACCGCGCGCACGGCCGCTCGGATGTCGCCGCACAGCAGGAGCCCCGCGCGGTCGGCCGACAGCTGCATGACCCGGTGGGCCACGACGAGCTGGCGCTGGTCGACCCCGAGCGTGCGCGTACGCGCCTGGTTGCCGGTGTACTCCCGCACCTTGTCCATCGCGCCCGTGACGCCGCCTGTCACGCCCTGGGCCTTGCCCACGGCGTCCGCGCCCTGGCCCATCACGACCGCGACGTTCGCTCCCACCGTCGAGATGGCCTCGCCGGTCTTCTCGACTGTGTAGATGCGTGAGAGCGTGGCAGCCGAGAAGGCCGACGAGAGGATGTTGTAGGTCGTCTTCGAGTCGAGGACGCGGCTGATGGGGGCGCCGAAGGACAAGGCGGTGGCGGCTAGATCGAGGGCCTTCTTCAGCTTGTCGACCGCGCCGTCCCAGACCTCTGAGGAGGTCACCCGGTTGTGCTGGAAGCGCAGATGCGCGACCTCAGCGGCGACGGCGAAGCGCAGCTCGGCGGAGCTCATGCGCTCGACGCTGTCCTCGTAGAGGTGCTGCCCGCCGATGAGGAGGTAGCTGGGGTCGTCCTCGTAGGCGCGCAGGCCGTGGCCGAGCACGCCGTGGCTGATGTACGCCTCCAGGCCCGGGGTGCCGAGCGCCAGGGTGGCGGAGGTGAGCGCGTGCAGCGATCCCTCGTGGCGCTTGGGCGAGAGCTGCTCGCAGTAGCGCTTCAGGGTGCTGCGATCTGGGGCGTCCTGCACGGCGAGCCAGCCCTGGATCCAGCCCATGAGGCCCTCCTCCCGGGCCAGCGGGTGGCGGAGGCTCTCCAGCTCGGCGTCGGTGAGGGAGCCGGGAGGGGGCTCCGGCAGGCGGTCCTCTTCGGTGGGGCCGAGCCCTGCATGGAGCGCGAGCACCTCGGCTGCGCGCTGCGCCAGGTCTCCTGGCGGGTTGGCGACGAGGCCCTCGATTCGGGCCGCGACGAGGGGCTGCAGGCGGGCGAGCTCGGCGAGGACCTCGCTGTCCGGATCCTCGGCGCCCCTGGCCACCGCGAGGAGCTCGAGGGTGCGGATCCGGTGGCCCTGGCCCGCTTCCCCTGCCGTGAGGTCCGCGTCTGCCGGGGGCAGCAGGTCGCTCAGGCGCTCGTCCGGGAGCAGCGCGAGGCGCCGCTGCAGGAGCTCGGCGCCGCGCTCGTGCTCGCCTGCCAGCACCAGGTGCTCCGCGAGCAGGATGTCGGCGCGCGCCTCCGCGCTCGCGTCCAGCTCTCCGGCGAGGACCTCTGCGTGCGCCGAGGTGTGGAGCGGCAGGTACCACGAAGCCCTCTCGGGGCTGCGGTCCACCCCATGGGCGACGAGGCGTATGCGGACCCCGGGAGCGATCCGCCAGCGTCGGAGCTTCTCGTCGAGGACCCCTCCGTCCTCTGCGCTCTCCACCGCGTCGTCGAGGGCCTCGCCGACCTCGAGCTCCGCCAGCGGGATCTCGTCCAGCTCGTGACGAAGTCCAGCTTGGACGACCTGCTCGGCGGGGCCGGCGCCGGCCCCCAGTCCGTGGAGCAGGCGCAGGGCGCGGCGAGGGTAGGGGGCTCTCTCGAGGCGCGCCACCTCCAGGACCCGCCCGACCCCGGTGAACTCGGGCACACCGGCCAGCGCGCGGTAGTGGTCGGCGTTCTGGCGGGTCGTCGTCCACGACTTGTCTCCGCAGCGAACACGCCTGCGCCCGGTGCCTTCCTCGACGTCCAACAGCAGGGCGTCCAGCGGCAGGCGCTTGAACTGGCCGACCTCGTTCAGCGCGACCAGCGTGCACCTCCGGTCGGTCAGCAGGTACCGCACCGGCGCTGCCTCGGTCATGAGGATGTCGCTGGCGAGGGAGCGGAACTCCGCGGTCTCCAGCCACGCGAGGAGGATCTCGTCCTGCTCGAGCAAGGCCTGGAGCACCAGACCCCAGAGGACCTCTCCTTGCTGGATGAAGCGGCCCTCCATCGGCAGCTGGACCTCGGAGGTCGACTGCCGGGCGGCGAGCAGCCCTGCTCCGAGGGCGGTCTTGATGTCGCTGGAGCGGCCGATGGGCACGCCGTAGACGATGCCGTCGGCGTGGATCCGGTCCCCGAACACGCGGGCCTCGTAGCGGAGCGTCGGGTTTTCGTGCAGCGGGCGCGCGACTGGTGGGTGCCCGGCCTCTGCGCCGACGATCCATGCGCCGCGGTCGGTCTGGATCAGGGCGGCGGGCGCGCTGTAGCCGGAGTCGAGGGTGAGGCGGGCGTCCAGGGGCACGGCGCGCAGGACCCGCCCGAGTTCCAGGTGCGACGCGGCGGTCCAGAAGGCGCTCATGCGCGGCGGATGATCGACAAGAGGTCCATCGCTTCGTCCTCGAGGTCCTTCCATGCGTGCTGGGCGGCCCCCTCGTGGAGTGCGCTGACCGGTCCCCACAGGTCGCCCGAGCGGTGGCTCCGGACCCCGCGCTCGTTGGCCAGCTTCCACCACTGGCGCGTGCGCGCTTCGTCGCCTCCCCAGGCGGCACAGGCCGCTCGGACGACGCCGACGTAGGCCCAGACCCAGCTGCGCGGCTGTCGCGCCATGACCTGGGCTGCCCTGGCGGCGTGGAGATCGGCCCTGGTCATGTCGCGCTCGGAGAGGTCGATCAGGGCCAGGTTGATGCGCCCGACGGCCTCCGCGAGCCCCCAGCGCTGGGCGCGGGCCAGGCGCACGTAGCGCGTGTAGTGCTCCCTGGCGGTCTCGCTGTCGCCCCTGTGCCTGGCGACCTCGCCGAGGGTGTTGACCGCGTTGATCTGCATCCGTATGTCCCCGGACGTAGCTGCCTTGGCCTGTGCCCGCAGGAACAGCCGCTCGGCCTCGTCGTGCCTGCCCTGGTGCAGGCGGACGTTCCCGGCGCCGAAGCTGGCCAGGGCCTCTGTGCGGGTGTCGCCGGTGCGATCTGCGGACTCGGCGAGCTTCTCGACGATGGGGGCCGCCCGCTCGGGATCGCCCATGACCAGGAAGACGTGGACCAGGCCGTGGAGGGCCTGGACGACCACCGGGTCGTCGATCGGGCGCTGCCGTATGCAGTCCTCGTAGTGCTCCACCGCCGCGTGGAGGCGGTTGTTCGTGCGCGCCAGGGTGCCTCGCGCGAGGGCCACCTCAGCGAGGCCTTCCTTGTCCCGCATGGCCCAGAAGGACTGGTGGGCCGCGGAGAGCAGCGAGGCGGCTGTCTGTGACCGGCCGAGCTCCAGGTCGGCCTTGGCGCGCAGCACGGTGAGGCGGGTCCGCGTGAGCCTCTCGCCCCAGCCCAGGTCTCCGGCCTCCAGCGCCATCTTCTCTGCGCCATCGGGGTCGTCGAGCTCCAGGAGAGCCAGGCCCTTGAGGCGACGAGCCTCCATCCGGACTGGCAGGGCGGGGTTCGTCACGCTCACGGAGAGGTCCGCGGCGGTGATGGCGAGGTCCGCTGCCCTGCTCGCCGCGAGGTGCCGACCCTGCTCGAGCATCATGCGAATCGAGCGCAGCAAGGGGGCGACCGCCGCGGCGGGTCGTCCGGCCTCGAGGCGGTGGAGGCCGACGGGGAGATCGACGTCGCCGCCCGTTCTCTCTCCGAGGCGCTTGAAGGCCTCTGCGAGGCGGGCGTGGATCTCGCCGACCTCGGGCAGCTCCCTGGCCAGCTCGGTGGCCGTGCGCGCGAGCCCGCCCTGCTCGAAGCGGAGCACGCCGGCGTCCTCCCGGAGCAGCCCGGTGGCCAGGAGCTCCTCGAGCCCGGTCTCGCTGACCTCGCGGAGGACCTCGACCGGCGGAGCCTGTCCGGCCAGGGCGACCGCCGCGAGCGCGACCGCGGCCTCCTTGGGGTGCTCGGTGGCTTCGACGGCGGACTGGAGGCGGCTTCGGTAGAGCGCCTCGAGGTTCCGGGGCAGGATCTCCTCGAGCCGGAGTCCTTCGACCAGGGCGAAGCGGCCGCGCGAGTCGGCCTCGAGGTGCCCCCGAGCCGCCCAGTCCCGGAGCAGCATCGTCGCCTGCAGCGGGTGCCCGTCCAGCCGGCGCGCGATGGACTCGGCCAGGGCCGGGTCGAGGAAGAGCGACTCGGCCAGCACCCGGTGGACCAGCTCCTTGCCCGGCCGCGCCAGGTCGATCCGGAGAGCCCCGCGGTCCTCCAGCATCTCGATGCGCTCGGCGAGCTCCGGGTTCTGCTCCATGGCCGCTCGCGAGACGGTCGCCAGGACCAGCACCGGGCGGCGACCGACCGCCTCGTCCAGCAGCGCCTCGGCCATCGCCAGCCCGTCCCCTGGCTCCTCTGCGAGGTTCGCGTCGTCCATGACGAGGCAGGCACCACCTCGCCAACCTCTGCGCTCGAGGTGCTGGTAGAGGAAGTTGAGACCGAGGGCCGTGTTGGGGGCGCGCTCCCCCGGCAAGAGGTAGCCGCACCACCGCGACAGCAGCACGGCCTGGTGGTGGACCCGGTCGCGGGTGGACTCCCGGTCTCGGGCGAGCCAGCGCCCCAGCCGCTGCTGCAGGCCCTTCCGGTCGTCGTTCCAGGGAGCGAGGATCTCGCGGACGGCCCCCGGGTAGCCGTCGTCGATCCCGGGGGGCGCGCGGTAGCGGAGGCGCACGACCTCGGCCCAGCCCCCCTCGTCCAGCGCCCTGGCGACGGTCTGGACCAGAGAGGTGCGGCCGCTGCCCGGCGGCCCCACGACGAGCACGACACGGGTCTTCTTCTCGGCGAGGACCGCCCTGGCCTCGTCCCAGATCGCCTGGAGCTCCACGTCACGCCCGACCACGGGCAGCTCTCGCAGGGCGAGCAGGCGGAGGCTGGCGGAGCCCATGTTCGGTGGCAGCCAGGTCGGCAGCGTGGCGGGCAGGGTCTTGGGAGGCACCCGGTTCCAGCGCAGGCTCGTGGACCGGGTGTCGGCCGCGGCCAGGACTGCGGCGGCGACCGGGTCCGTGTTCCCCAGCTCGCTGTGGCCGGAGCTGGTCAAGCCGATTCGGACCTCTGGGCCATCGTCGAGATTACGGCGGACATCGGCGAGCACCCGGCGGACATCGGCCGCCCGGTCGTAGCGCTGCCGCGGCTCGGGATCGAGGAGGTGCCCGATGAGGTTCAGGAGCTCTTCGGGTGGCTCGATGCCCGCGATCGGGAGGATGGGGGGCGGCTGCGTGAGGCGCTGCTCCAGGAGCTCGCGTCGACCCTTCGCGGCGTGGGGCCGCTGGCCGGTGATCGCCTCGAAGAGCATCACACCGAGGGCATAGAGGTCGGTCCAGGGGCCGAACTCCTGCACGCGCCCCTGGAGCTGCTCCGGGGCCATGAAGGCGGGGGTGCCACCCACGCGCCTGGCGTCGCGGGTGAGCTGCCCGAGCTCGTCCGCCACGCCGAGGTCGGCGACCCAGGCCGCGAGCCGCCCGTTGTACTCCCGGTGCAGGAGCACGTTCTCCGGCTTCAGGTCCTGGTGGACGAGGCCGCGAGCGTGCAGGGCGGCGAGCGCCAGGCAGACCTGCTCGAAGAGGCGCAACAGCGTCGTGAGGCGGAAGCCCCTGTGGAGCAGATCGCCGAGGTTCCCGTCCTCTGCGTAGGCGAGGGCGACGAAGGGCTGGCCGCTCTCCAGGACCCCCGCGTCGTGCACCGGGACGATGTGGCGATGTGGGACCGACGCCGCCAGCGCCACCTCCCGCGCGAAGCGGGCGCGGAAGCGTCGGTGCATCGCCAGGTTCTTGCGCGCCAGCTTCAGCGCGACGTCTACGCGGAGGATGGAGTCCCGCGCTCGATACACGACTCCGGTCGCCCCCTCGCCGATACGGCTCTTGGCGAGGTAGCGCTCTGGGAGCTCGGGGAGCTGCCGCGTGCCTGACACGTCTTGATCATACGGGCAGAAAGGTCGTTGACGGTCTCTTTGGGGTGCATACCTGTGGTGCGCTTACGAAACTGAATGAGCATTCATTCACAGGAGACGAGATCATGTTCGAGAGCCTGAAGTCTGCCCCAGAGGCCCTGCGCGAGCGCCAGCGCGCCCTCGTGAACCAGCTGCGCCACCGCGCCCACGTCGTCCGGGGAGCCGGCCGCGAGCGCATCTTCGAGGTCGAGGCCGACGCCCTGGTCCGGCTCGGGGACCTGCTGGATGCCGCCGACGTCCTCCCGCTGTCCGAGAAGTGGGTCGACAGCGCGGAGAAGGTCGTCGAGGACGCCCTGGCCAACCTCACCACCCCCGACATCGAGGGCTACGACGCCCTCAACGCCAAGAGCGCTGCGAAGGCCGTGCGTGGCGTGGACGACTGGGTCGACCTCGTCCGGGTCCGTCGCTACGAGACGGAGCACAAGAACCGCAAGACGGTGCTCGGGGTCGTGGACTCCAAGCTCGCCGCGCTCAAGGAAGCTCCTCAGGCCGCCTGAGCTTCTACGTGCAGTCGCTCGACCGTCTCTCGCAGCCGGTCGAGCACCGCGTGGTCCCAGCCCTCTCCGAGGGCCTCCGTGACCGCCCGGTAGTACCAGAGCGTGCCTTCCTTGGGGGGCGTGAAGCGGTCCCAGAGGACCTCGCCCTGATCGCGGTAGTCGCGCAGGATGCTCTCGGCGTTGTGGAGCTTGTCGCAGGCGGAGATCAGCTTGAGGTCCGCCGGCTCGCTCGCCAGCGCCGCGATGTAGGCGACCTTGCGCTCCTTCCAGGGCGGCTTCGGTCTCACGGTCGTGTCGGACAGCGCCTCGACGTAGCCCACGACCCGTGGCCCGAAGCTCCGTGAGAGCTCCTTTGCGCTGCTGCCCTCGACGTCCTCGAGGTAGTCGTGGAGCACGGCGGCGATCATCTGGTCCTCGTCCCCCCCGTACTCGCCCACCCAGACCATGACCTGGAGCAGGTGGCAGAGGTAGGGAATCGTCGTGGCCTTGCGGCGCTCGCAGCGGAAGTCGTTTGCTGCGAGGGCGAGGGCAGCGTCGAGGCGCTCGCTGTAGGCCGGCGTGGGCATGGGCTCTCCTGGGTGCCTGCAATATGCTCTGTCGTCGAGACTCGCCGGGGGACTTTGACCCCCTCACCGGAGCGGGGTAGCGTCCACTCCGCAACAGGGGATTCCATGCCCGCGTACGAAGTCATCGGCGGAGCCACCAACCTCCGGGTCCAGGGGGATAACTGGCTGTCCGCGCTGGGCGCGAGCCTCGAATACTTCGGGCTCGACTCCGGCGCCGTGGCCCGGCTCGTCATCAACGTGCAGCCCGACGGCACCGTCGATGTCAGCGACCCGGTCAGCGGGCGGAGCTTCGCGCTCCAGCCCGCGGAAGAGGTCACGCCAGCCTCGCTGAACCTCAACGACTTCGCCGATCCGGCGGTCATGGAGGTCGACCAGGCCACGGAGGCGCCGCCCTCGCGCGAGACCCCCGCGGCTGCGCCTCCGACCTTCACGATGCCCGGTCAGTCCCTGATGGACGACAGCCCGCCTCCGGAGCCGCCGCCTCCGCCGGTCGCGCCCCCCCCGCCGGTCGCGCCCCCCCCGCCGGTCGCGCTCACTCCGCCGGTCGCGCCCACTCCGCCTGCGACCCCGCGCGCCAAGGGCCCTCCTCCTCCTCCTCCGGGGCTGGTCAGCGCCCCCGTCGTCTCGACCCCCGAGCCCGCCCCGGTGACGCCTCCGCCGGTCGCGCCGACTCCGCCGGTCGCGCCGACTCCGCCGCCGCTGGTCCAGAACCCCACCCGAGAGCTCCACCAGGTCACCATCCCGCCGGTGGCGCTGGAGCAGGAGGACGATCGTCCGGGCGATCTCGCCGAGCAGCTCTTCGAGCTCACCTTCGAGATCATGATGGCCAACGACGTGGGCGAGGCCTGCCACATGTCGCTCGAGACCCTCAAGAAGCTCGTCCCCGCCGAAGCGGGCGCGGTGCTCTACGGAGACATCAACTCCATCGGCCTGACCTTCATGAGCGCCTTCGGGCCCGCGGCGCGCACCCTCCAGGGAAAGACCATCTCCTTCGAGACCGGCGTCGCCGGCTTCTGCCACCAGCACGGAGTCGGCCTGATGATCCAGGACACCGTCACCGACGAGCGGCACGACAAGAGCGTCGACAAGGCCGTCGGCTTCCAGACCCGGAGCATCCTGGCCGCCGCCGTGCTCACCCCCGGTGGCCACACCTACGGCTGCATCGAGCTCCTCAACGCGCCTGATGGCTTCCGTGACTGGCACCTCGAGGCCGCCCAGTCCATCGCCGGCGCGCTGGCGGACTTCGCCTCACGGCGCGAGTTCCAGTAGGGCCCACTCCGGCTCCGACCTGGGGCAGTCCCCGATGCCGCCGAGGCAGCAGTGGTGCAGCCGGAAGGGTTCGTCCCCTCGGCCGCCATAGAGCCGGTCCCCGGACAGGGCGAGGCCGACGCTGGCCGCGTGGAGCCTGATCTGGTGCATCACTCCGGTGACGATGACCGCCTCCCACAGCGGACCCCCGAGGTGGCGGAGGCGTGTGTCCGCGTCGTACCAGCGCCCCCGGTGCGGCGTCGCGCGCCCCCGCTCGATGACCATCCGCCGCCGGTCCTTGCGGTGATGGGCGATGCGGCTGGTCACGTGGTGGTCCGCCCAGGAGACCTTTCGATCCGTGAGGAAGAGGTAGGTCTTTCGGAGGCGCCTGTCCCGAAAGGCGGCGCGGGCCTCGGCCAGCTCTCCAAGGCCCTTGCAGGCCAGCACGACGCCGCTGGTCGGGACGTCGAGGCGGTGGGCGATGCCACCCTCGAAGCCCTCTGGGAAGTCCCCGGCCTGGTCCGGGCGTGACTCGACCAGGCGGGCGAGGAGGCAGTCACCGCCTGGTCGATCGTGGGGCGGGAAGACCGGACACCCGGCGGGTTTCTCGAGCCAGATGTGGCGGTCGTCTTCTGCGAGGATCAGGCCCATCGCGGTCTCTCGAGCTCGGTGGCGGGCATGAGCGCGAAGCCGATCATGAACAAGACCTGGAGCGGGACGGACTCCCAGTAGCCGCCCCAGGCCGCCAGACCGCACCTGCCGTGCGGTACCCGGTGGCGGAGCTCAGCTGAAAAGGCTCCCGCAGCACACGGTCCCCCAGCCTCTTGCGGGCTCGCCGCGTCAGGGACTGAAGTCGCGTGACCCACCGGTCCTTCACCGGAAGGGCCTTATCCCATGCAGCCAGACGCGGAGGACCACCCAGGCCTGGCCCGTGCCATCATCGGCGGGTGTCTGTTCTCACCTGGTTCGTGGGTCTCACACTGCTGGGCTGCGCCACCACCCCGCCTCCCACACCCGCGCCGGGTCCCTGTGGGGATCTTCCATGCCCGGAGGAGTCGCCGATGAGCCAGGCACTCACGCTCAGCGGCGTCCTCGATAAGCAGCAGACCGTCGGCTACCGCAGCCCCTACGGTCTCACCGTGCGTGATCCGGCCTCGATCTCGGCCCTGGCCGAGGCGGCTGGCTGGCAGTCCGAGCCGGGCTACCGGGTCGAGGTCCGAGGGGACTCCGAGCTCTTCGAGGAGCACCTCTCCCAAGAGGTGGAGATCCGGGGGCTGTGGGTCGTCGTACCCGGAGGCCCGGCCGAGCCCGGAAGCGAAGGAGAGAGCCGCTTCGTGGGAGGCATGATCCCCACGCTCTTCTGGCTGGAGGTCGAGTCGCTGCGGGTGCTCTCGGCCGACTGACCGCTCCGGCTAGAGGGCCGCAGCCT